>Ga0210384_10000021_pt1 | contig 254085 bp, 217 predicted proteins | sample IncBWH2MmetaG_FD_160574 | JGI IMG/M metagenome (GOLD analysis project Ga0210384, IMG submission 160574) | Forest soil microbial communities from Barre Woods Harvard Forest LTER site, Petersham, Massachusetts, United States - Inc-BW-H-2-M | ecosystem: Environmental > Terrestrial > Soil >... | reverse complement strand
AGAAAAAACTCACTTTCGTCATCAACCAGGCCGGCCAGGCGGTTTCCGCTGCCCATTCGTCGACGCTGGGTGTCATAGGTGAGGTCCGTCTCCGGAGAATAGTCCGCAATCGCCTCACCCTGCGGCGTGTACAAGCGCTCTCGCCCGCCTGCGATTTCGCGAATCACCCCCGTCAGGCGGCCGTGCTTATCTCGAATCAATTCCATTTGTCACCCTCCTGAACTCGCATTTTTAGATACTCTTTCGCGCTCTTTACTATGACTGGCGACGGATCAATCGGCCGGAGCCGGCCTAGTTCCTCAAGAGCCGAATCGAAACTTCGATAGCCGACGAGATCGAAATAAATGGCGGCCATCACCGGCGATCGCGACAGGCCGGCAGCGCAGTGAATCAAGACGCAACCCGCGAGGATATTTCGTGCTATCCCGCGCATCACCTCGTCAACCACGTCGAACGGCAAAGGTCGCGCATCCAGCATGGGGATCTGAACGTATGTGATCTCCGGGCTCCGAGATTGAATCTTCTCGGTGCACAGACTCACAACCCCTCGAACCCCGAGCGGGTTTCCTTTGGCCAAGCGCTCGGCTGCGGGAAGATCACCAAGCAAGAGGCGCTCAAATGGAGTTTGCGTAATGGTCACAATAATTGTTGTTCTTAGACGCCCTTTACGACTCTGTAAGGGGGGCACAGTTCTCAAAAGACTCCCTTGCAGATCCCGTTACTTACCTTTGGATCTCGCTCGACTAGCTGAATGGTCACTTGAGTGCGTGGTTCCACCAGTGCTGACGGAGAAATAGCACTCTTCCGAAATCCCGCTCTCTTGAGTGGAATTCGAGCCGTCGGCGCACTTGGAACCACGAACGTAGTACCGGACACCAAGTGCGGAATTCCTACGCGATAGAAAATTCGCTGTACATATCGCACGCACGCTTCCTCTGGTCCGCGAATCGCGAGCCGTGAACGCTCCCAACACGGAATTTGGATATCCTCAACTCGTGCGAACAGCCGGCATTCGGCCACCTCCGATGCTTTCGGAAGATCATCAGCCGGCAATAAGTATCTGCTTTTGAGAATTCCTTTGAGTTCGTCGAGGGATACACTGCGCCAGTTCCCATCCGGCTCATGCGCCTGGATTTCAAAACCCGGATGTAAACAGAAGACGCCCAATATCGGTACATTTACCAAAACCTCGAAATCGCCAATGTACTCTGACCTATGGCGGATCCTTACGGATTGTATTGGCACTCCATTCAACAACAGCTCGCACGAAAACTCTTCGGGAGTGATTGTGTCCGACATCTCTGATGGAACTCCTCTCGGTTGAATTTTCAGGCCTGTGCGGCGCTCTCAATCACGCGTCCAGACAGTTCAATTCCAGGCTGGCAGGGAGAACAGGCCGCAGGACAGTGCTGCGCTGCTGCCTCTCGTGTCAATAGCCTGCCGCACCCAAGGCATTTCCTCAATTCACCAGTGACAACGAACACGCTGCCGACTCGGTCCAGTCGCGATGGCACACCCGAACCGTAGTGTTGCCCCCGTTGCATCAAAGAGAACTCCTCGAGAGGCAATTTCCACATCGATAGTGCAAATCTGCAGAAATTTTCGCTCGCCCAGGCAAGTGCAGACGTCGCTTGATTTCTCGTACGAGGGCAGGTTTCTTACTTATGCATTTATCAAGGTACAAGGTCGGGCGGCCAGAAAGGCGGTTTACGACAGCCCGGCCGCGAGGGACGCTTTGGTACTCCTCGTACTGTGGAACCTGGCCATCGGCCTGGAGCCGGGACCAAAAATCAGGGTGTCCGTTGGCGTGATTGAAAAAATCACCGTATACCTCGCCTTCACTGGCTGGGGTGGACTCGATTAGAACACGACCATGGAAAACGAAAATGATGCCTACATGTACGGCATCGGAGGAGTTGGGATTCTTGCTCGAAACCGGCGGAATGCGCGGTTTTTTTGGCGTCATTCTATATTCTACCGGCACCACAAGGAATTTTGGTTAGGGATTGGCTGGGATCTTTCAAGCGAAGAACACGTAAGTACTCGTGCCATGGTTATTCATGTAACCACAGGTAACCAAAACGAGATTTCATCGTTGCCATCATTTCGGCAACTGATTTCTGCCCCCATGCTTGTGGGGTAGCGGAGGTTTCTCACTGGAAGTCGATCAGAAGCATTCCATTTTGCCGTTATAAACCGCAAAAATGATACCGCTTTGCAGCCGTGCTATTCATATTCGTGGCCGGCGCCTTGTCCCTCGACAGCGTTTTTCGTGTCAAAAACGTCAGAGCTGGGTTCGGAGTTGATCATGGTCGGCTTCCGGACGGCAATCCCCGAGTCGGAGATCTCGACGCGCAACGCGCCGCAACGCTGGACTAACGCACATACGAACTGGTACGCCGTCTCTGAATCGGTCAGATGCTGGCGGAGCCGCGGCCAGATACTCTGCAGTATCTTGCGGGCGGTCTCGTCGGCGGAATCCTGAATTGCCTCAGTTGAGGCGATTTCTACGGGAGGACTGAGATTGAACTCGTACCTTCTCGCGTAGCGGTCGGCACTCGCGCGCGGAATACGCTGTGCGGACAGAAACTTGCTCCATTGGCCCGCGCGTCCGGGGCAGGCCAATAATGACTTCATCTCGTACAAGCGGCGGCCCAGCTCGAGGCGAAGGGCGCGCAATTCCTCTTTGGTGCGGCCGAAGACTGTCTGCGCCTGCGAGTGGACGCTCCAAAGCTGCTCGATCTCTTGGGCAAGCTTGGTTTCGGCGTTGGGCTCGTTTGGCGCCTCGAACGTTTCGGTTGGAGCGACCGTTTCTGAGTTTTCTTGCATGATGAACCTCTTGACTTCGCATTTGGGTGGGGAATCTTGCTGTCTGGTCGAATTGCTCCCCTATCAAGAGGTTCGGAATTGCACAAATTCTCGGAACTGACGTACGCCAATCTGCGTCTCAGGCTATCGCCGCCAAGAGCCATTGAGTTCACTTCGGATGAGCGCGGCCAAATCTGTTGGTCTTGAACTCCCGAAACGACGTTGTTTCCCTGGATAGTGGACGGCACCAATCCCCGCCACTGTAGCCCGACTCCTATGCCGCTCCTTTTTCCTCCGAATTCAGTTTCTGCTCGTACTGCTCAAGAATCTGACGCAGCTTTTCGCCCTCATGGCCCGGAGCGTCTCCATATATTGATAGTCCTTGAATCAGGCGCCCTCGGGAGTATAGGCCGCTGTGGTCCAAGCCTGCATCGTTTCCATCGTCATCGACGAACTAGCGATCTTTCCACCCCTCGAGATAGAACTCCGTCGCCGATGCAAGGTCCGGGAAGTAGTAGCGTTCGTCGATCAAATTGCCACCGCCGTGACAGAGGTCCACCCAAAAAGCCGAGAATTCAATCTCCTCATAAATGCGAACAAAGTCGCCGCCTAGTAATGTGTAGTACCGATCAATAGACATATCGCTTCTCCTTATCGTTTCTGTGGTCCATGAAACTGCCCGTTCGGCGCTGGCGGATGGGAGTCATCGTCGAGAATATGACCATGAGCCCCAGCGTGCTATTGGACCGCTGGCTCGGCTTTCGGCTGCTTTCTTGCATCCTCAATGTCCTCGTCTGCCAGGAACTGAATGTGGATCGCGGTGATACGTTCACCCCAAAATGAGCCGAGGTCAACGATTCCGCAATCACGGAATACTCGCCGTCTCCCAAGCCGGTCCTAATGCTAAGAGCGTTCCCCCCGGTTGTCCCGAAGTCTTTAATCTCCTTAGGATTCTCTTTCCCGGGAACTGGTGGGTCGATAATCTGGCGAACTAACCGTTCCTTGTCCCCATAACGTCCGAGCTCGATGGACCTTTCGGGATAGAGCGGGGAGCCAACGAGGTTGTAAGGGTCTTGTGTGGCCGCGATGCGCCCAATGTGGCAAGGATCAAGAATCACGATGGTGCCGGTATCAACGCTAACCGTTCCAAGGTTTTCGACACGATATGCCCGCTTCGTCTCGAGCTGAGTCACGTAGTCAGTAAGGTTCGCATCGGCGGCCGCCGCAGCCTCGTCGACAGCAGCGAAGTATCCAACGGCGTACTTCACGCCCCGGACTGTTGCAATGTACAAATGCTTAAACTCGCCGTAAGGCTCTCCAACGCGAGAGAGTGTGTAGTTCTCAAAGATTTCGGTTGTGGTTTTTTGTTTGCGTTTGTTCATTTTTCTCCGTCATGGCAGATAGGGATGCCGCCCATAGTTTTGAAACTCCTGGCGCTGAGATGAGCCTTGTTTCTTGCACCTGGTGCCACTTTTAGCTCGGTGCCGGACCTCGGCTTGAACTCGTGCCGCGGGTGCTCGACTGACGTCGTCGATCATTCCTAGTCCTCCTCCGGGCTGATCATGTCGACTGGAAACGTCGTCATGTCAAACGGCTGGGCACCGAATACTTCGCCCTCCTGACACCAAGAGCCGGCAACAAGCTCGGCGCGCTTCTGCTGTGAATTCCATTTAGTGACATATGAGGAGCGCGGATTTATCTCACTCTTTGCGACGCTGGCACGCATCTTCTCAACAGAATCTTCGACCTCTTGTGCGGACCGCAGGCCGAAAGCGGTGGATATGCCATTCCCGGGACTCGTAACCCACACGGCGCCATGGCCTTCGAGAATCTCGTGCTTCCAACCGATCCTGGTTCCGTCGTCGTCAGTTACCCATTGTTGAGATTCCATGTACCCGCAGCGCAGGCAGTCGAAGTTCCATTCGCAAGTGCGGCAGTTGAATTCGGAGACTCCAAATTCGTAGCCGCACTGTTTGCATTCCTTGTAATCCGTTACGGTTAACATAAGTCGCCTATGCATCCTTTCAGTGATAATTGCCACCTACTACTCAATACGTCCTGCGCCGCGAAATCTGCGACTTTTGTGGAGTCAGGTCGCAGCTCCCCCCGATCGCCCCGTCTCGCCTCCGAGCACTCACATTGCCCTCTGCGGGACTCCGCCTCGTCAATCCCGATAACTTACAGCCCGATACCTTCAATGTTCACGCCGTCCGTCCCCTTGATCTCCCTGACCTCGACCATTTCGCCGACCGCGCGGGCGACGCGGATTTGCATCGTGTCCTCAAGCTCGAAGCTGCCCCCGGCGAGAAGCTCTCTCGCGCTTTCGAGGTGCGCGCCTGGCCGGCGTCTACCCCGATCACGTACACGCCGATCATCTGCTGCATAACTGTCACTTCGCATTCTTCCTCATGTTCTCCTTACTGGACCGACGCTGCTCAAAGTGACGCAAGTGAGTCAAGTGACGAAATCTCTATTCCTTTTCATATAATGCCTTCTCTATGGTTAAAGACCTAAACTCACTCTTGCCTGCAAAGAACAGAGAAGCTCACTTGACTCACTTTCATTTCGATTCATCGACTTACCTTCACCTACTCCATCACTTCAGGTGACACAAGTGAGTGAGGCAGCCTCAGCTTGCGATGGTGGAATCGCTAGGAACTACATCGCATCCTCTTCCTCCAGGCCGGCCGTCTCATCCGGCCGATCAGCCTGAGGCCCAAAACACCCTTGGCGATGGGCATCTTCCCAGGCCGCCGCGCACTCCTTCATCTGCTGCTCGTCCGGGCTGAACCGGTAACGCTTGGAACCATTTAAAAGCTTCTTCTCCACTCCTAGCACCCTAAGGGCGGACAAATGCCGCTCAAGCGCGCGGCCCAGGGTGGATTCGTTTTTCCAGGTGATATCGGGTCCGGCGATTTTTGTCAGTTCCTGCCATAGCTCACTGACCTTGACCCAGCGGCCGCTGTTTGGGAATACCGGCGCGGTCAAGGGGCTAGACAGACTCTTGAAACCGATCCATTTCTTCACTTCATCCACAATGGGCGCATACTCTGCGATCCGCCGCTGGTAGTCGCCGCGGTAGCCTTTCCAGATCTCCTGCATCTCCCCGGCCCAGCCCTCGTGGTCCGCGCACCGCATGGTGTATGTCTCGTATGAGTGCATTTCGGACACCGGAGAGTACTCTTTGTCTTTATTCGCCAAGAGGCCGCGCAGGATATTCCGTAGCCGGATCAATGTCTCAAGCTTCATCTCTTCTGCATCCGCCATTAGGTCCCGCTGCATGGCCTCCACCGTCCGATATTCCTCGGGCGTCGGCCTGCGGATCGGGAAGAACAATGTGCGCCGGCTCAAGTCAGAACGATGTGCCGGGAACGGGTTATATCTGGCAGTGAACATCAGGTCGCAACGCAGCTCGAACATGCGCTCCACATTAGTGGAATAGAGTTGGGCAATCGGGATCCGGCCGCCCGTAGCGCATTTGCACATGATGTCGATGTACCCCAGCTTTTCCGCGTCCGAGCCGTCAACATTGTCGAAGATCTTCACCTGGTTGTTCGTGACCGCGGCGACGAACGACCGGAGATCACCGGGCAGCGCTTCAGACTCATAGCTAGGGCCGACCAACAGCCACATCGGCTTTTCGAACAATGTGGACTTACCACTGTTCTGCTCTCCGAGAGCCATCAGGATCGGGCGCAGCTTCAGGTTGGCCCCCCCGAGGAATAGCGAGAGATAGCGCGAGAGGAACAATTGCTGGTACTGCGCTGGGACAAGCCCCTGGCATTCGAAGAATGCGTCCAGATGTTGGCAGAGTGCGGAGTCCTCTGTCACCTTCAGGCCGACGGTACCCAGCCTCTTGCTGATCACCCTCATCTTGACCTGGTTTTCGTCTGTCAGCTCTGGCCAGGGCTGAACCTCTGGCGCCAGCATCAGAACGCCGTCGGTCCCGTTCGGGACCTCGGAGATCTGTTTCGCGCCAATCTTGAACATGCCGCCGCGGCCGTTGTTCACGAAGATGTGGTCGCCGCGCCAGCACCCGTACTTCTCGACGCGCGTCTCCTCGCCATTGGCCAGAATGTGCAGCTCGAGGTTGGACCGGCAGAGCTTCGTGTCGTACTGCTCAACTCGCAATCGCAGCCGGCCCAGGAGGGCATGTGCCTCGTCATCGTTGTGAAACTTGACGATGGCCTCCTCGTCGGGGAGGTACAAGTAAGGATAGGCATCGAAAAAGAATTTCGAACGCTCTTCGAAGGCGCGCAGCACGAACTGGTACACCTGCTCTTCGACCATGTGTCTCGGGATCCTTCGCTTTCTGATTTGGCCGTGCGTGTCCTCGTATTCCTCCGTGCCGATCCGGATCATGTCGAGCTGGTCAGCAAGGTCGTTCCATGTAAGTTCGGCACGGGGCGAAACGGCCTCGTCATTCGCCGCTTCTCCAGCATCATCTACATTGGCCCCCTTACCCTGGTCATATGATCCTCTGCCGTGAAAATAAAACTTCTGCAGGTCGGGGTTCAGATCCTCGAGCTTTGCACGAAAATCCTTCCAGTGGAATGCGGCGCAGCTGTTGTGTGAGCACTTGAAGCGCGGGCCATCGTCGAACAGATAAACGGCAGCATCGGGCTTCTGATGCTCGCTGTTGAAGGGGCAGTGAAGCTGCCACTTGACGCCGTCCTGGTACGCCGTCCTGACGCCATGACGAACCTTGCAATGATCTAGGAATTCTTCCATTCCTTCCGGTGTGATCTTGGTTGCGTCGGACGTCTGTTGCTTCTGCCGGCTCTCTTTCCTCCCCGCCTCGCCGGCCAAGGCCTGGAGCAGTGCTCTCGGGACGACGGTCACTGCCTCAAGTTTCTCGGGCTTAATCAAAAGGCGTGCGATCCGGTGCGGTCGCTCCTTGGTTGAGTCGCCCTTCGCGGCCATAGAGCCGTAGGCTTTGACGATTCGCGCCGCGTTGTAAACGGTGGTGTCTATCTTGATGGTATCGTCGTCGAACTTCGACGCCAGTGTTGCTAGGCAGGACTTGATAAGGGCGGTCGATCCCTCGTTGTTCGCGAGGTCGATTCTGTATAAGAGGTGATACCCATTGCCGCTGTCGCCCGCCAACGGCGCTGGCCAGCCACGCTCGGCCAGCCACGCGCGCACGGCTCTCGCCTTGAGTCTCGCGGCTTCTTTCTCCAGGTCGCTCGAGCTGACGCCGGCGGGCCGGACAGGGTCGATGTCGATCAGCAGCCAGCAGCGGCGGACAACGTCCCGATCATTCGTGGTCGACTGGACATACTCCTTAGCGTTGTTGTTCGCCCGACCTAGAAGAGCGGGGTTGACCGGGTTTAAGGTGTAGTAGACGCCCTCAAAAGTTCCGCTGTGCATCTCGATTGCGTCGGCCAGCTTGGTAAAGTCGTCGAAGTAGCCGGAGATCGTCCCGAGCCTCCCGGCCTTCGGGATACGCAGCTCGACGACGTCCCCCAAACAAAACAGAGCGGTGATCGCAGCGTCGATATGTTCGCGCGAAGCTTTCACAGATCCGCACCTTCCGAATCCATACCGAACGTAGCCGCGTTGGTTCCCTGCGCGCCGAACTCATTGAATGTCTCCTTTGTCATGGGGTAGATGTTAAAGTCCAGGTCGCCTTTCTCGCCTTTGGCCAGACGGACTTCATAGCCGAAGCATTCCCCGAGCGCATCCTTGGCCTTCGCGATAGCTTTAGCAAAATAACCGTGGTCCATGATGGCCTTGGCTTCTTTCTTCAGTCCGCCGGTGAAACGGAACACAACTGGCTTTTCCATTTTTTCGCAGGCGACGCGGGTGCGCCGCTCTCCTCCCAGGAATACTTCGGCAGCCAAGGGCCGCCCCAACTGGCCAACTTGCCATTCGCCGACTTCTTTATTGCGTCCAGTTCCTCCGGCGTGATGTTGCGCACGACCGTGAAGCCTTGCTCCTTGAGTCGCGCCTCAAAACCGGCGCGACTGCCAAAATGGGCGCCGAGCGCCCAGTCGTTAAGGAAAATCAAGCCAGGCTCGTGGTTATGCTCGACGTACCAGGAGGTGACTATCATCACGTTTTTTCCTACGCGCACTACGTCTCCCGGGACTCCATGCTTAAGGCACAGATTTCCTGGGCCTGAAATCGGCCCGCCACAACCTGCCGCGCACTCTGTCAAACCTTCCATTGCCATTTTGTGTCTCCATTCCTTTTCTAGTTGAGCTGGTAGGCGCTGGCAGTGAGTAGCTCAGCGGCTTACGACGGTGCTCCTAACACTTTCGATCCTATGAAAGGCCTAAGAATCTGTCGCAGACGCTTGAGGAGAATAGTAGTGAAGAAATGTCTGATTTCTACGGCGAGACTGATGGCATCCAGGAAGTCGACGCAAGATTCCGGCCACGTTATACGAAGGATTTTTCGAGGCTTTCTCTTAGAACAATTCCGGCGCGCCCCGTGCTCATGGCCAGGCGCGCTATGCGGGTGCTAGGTCTTGGAGAGAGTACGGAACGGTTCATACGCTGTGTACCGGGATCCTGGATCTCGGCCAGCGTGGCCGGCAATGGAATCACAGGACTTAACACCCCCGTGAATCGACGTCAGGAAGTATTTCTTAATCTGCAGGGGCATAAGAATTGTCAGGGGCTAGCGATCAGGACTTGCTCAATAAATACTTAAGAGGGTCTTGCGACTCTCAACGCCTGCGCCAGACAGATAGTTGCGGACTTCTTGGCGCATGGCCTTCTTGCTAGCTTGATTGGACTCGAAGAACCGGCACACCCGCCTCTGAAGTGCGTGCGCGCTGAATGTGTCTTTCTCCCTCACTTGCAGGTAATCAGCAACAGCGGGCACGCGGCGTCTGACATACTGCATCGTCCTGAGCATCTCTGACAGCGTCTCATGACCGTAGCGGAAATGCTTCAGAAACGTGTGGAAGTATGCGACGTGGAAGGCTTCCCGGACAGCTTCACCTTTTCCATCGGCATTGGCGTAGTAAGGCTTGGTGTCGAGCATAAACTGGATGGAAAGTGGAACAGCAACTTTGAAACGGCGGGGGCGACGGCGGATCTCGAAACTGGGCCCCCCTGAAATGCCTTCAAGGTAGCCATCCAGAAGCCACGCTCGCAAAAGTAGATCGGGGATTGTAACACCATAATTACTAGTGCACGCTAACATTAACTCCCCGAGAGCAACGGGGGGACATCTTAACTTCATCAAACCGTAAAGATCGGATCGCAACTTTGCGAGGTCTAGAGGGTCATTCTTATCTGACATCCCTCCCTCGCTGCACAGAACGGGACCAAATTCCTTGGCGTACATCTTGATCTGGGTGCGAATGTTGCGGTGGATTCTTCCTTGATAAGGTACCCCGTCGTGCATCACGCTCGTGCGTTTGTTGACCTTTGTAGCCATGCGAGCATTGTCCTTAAACAATGCTGTCAATTTTTCACCTCCTTTCCACAAAGATCGGCGTACTCGCGAAATCCACCCTCCACCCAAGCCGCCAATGCGTCGCGTTGGTCTTTCGTCAAATCCGCATTCCTCATGCGCAGATTGTAGCCAAAACAAGTCTACGCTTCTAGATCGCGTTAGGCGCAGGCTCTGTTGAAGATCAGACAATCGTGCACCTCAGTTTGCCACGCCCGTCTGCGACGAGGATGCGAACCCCTGGTACGGTTGAGCACGTGGGAAGGATATTGTGAGCTTCGATCTCCGAGACCGGATTCCGCAGTTAGTCAACACCTGGAAGGCCGGCGAGATCCTCGGCTGCTCGCCAGCTGGCTCAACTCACGACCGATGGGGCTTCCATTCCCAACCTGAGCCTTATGTGGACGCCAAAGAAGGGGCGGCATTTCTCCGGCTACATCCCAAAACTCTCATGCGCCTGGCGCGCGAAGGCATCGTGCCGGCTTATTCATTCAGTGATGGCGTACGCCATCACTGGCGATTTCTGTTATCGGAATTGGACACCTGGATGCGATCGAGAGTAAATTCGACGGCACATCCAGTACGTCCGCGTCCTGCAGACGGAAGGAGGAAATAATGCAGAGGACGCGGATTCAACGAGGGGGTGTCAATCTCGATGTCTCCTCCGGTGGCAAGAAAATTTGGGTGTTTCGTTGGCGCGAAACGAGACTCGACGGCCGGCGAGTGCTGCGCAAGAGAGTTATCGGCACGCTGGAGAAATACCCAACCAAGGAAGCGGCTGAAAAAGCGGCCAGGAGTTTCAGATTGGATTTGGTCGATCGAGGTTCAGCAGCTTTTGTACGAATTACGATGAGAGAACTGGTGGATCACTTCTCTGAGCATGAGCAGGTCGACAAAGGGGAAGAGGGCCGAGCTTATTCGACCCGTGATCGTTGTGAGTCTGTTCTCAATTGCTGGATTCTCCCGCGCTGGGGGAAGACAGCAATCGATCAGATTCGCACGGTCGCAGTCGAGGAGTGGCTACGGTCGATTCCCCGAGCCAACGGAACCAAGTCGAAGATCCGGAACACGATGTCGAGTTTGTTCAACCACGCCATCCGCTGGGAGTTCACGGACAAGAATCCGATTACCGGTCCGGTCCGCGGGTCGGGTGTGCGTCAAAGCGCCAAGCGGGAACACATACCGGATCTGCTCGAAATCGAAGAGTTCCAACGATTACAAGTGGAACTCAAGATCCGGGAGCGGATCCTGGTGTGGCTGGATATGACTTCGGGCCTGCGGCGCGGTGAGCTGGCTGGTCTGCGCTGGCAGGATATCCAGTTCCAAGAACTCGCGATCATGGCGCAGCGCTCGGTGGTTGACCAGGTGGCTGGCAACGTCAAGACGGAGGCTTCGAAGCGGCCGATCCCGATCGATCCGTATATCGCGGAGGACCTGCTCTCCTGGTATCGGACCACGAAGTACAGCCGACCTGAGGACTACGTCTTCGCGACGGATGCACCGCGGGCCGGCAAGAAACGTGGCAAGCAGCCAGTCTGGCTGTCGAAGGTGATGTCTTACCACATCCAACCGGCGGCCAAGCGACTCGGTATCACAAAGCGTATCGGCTGGCACACGTTCCGGCGCACCTACACCACTCTGCTACATGCTAACGGCGAAGACGTGAAGGTTGTGCAGGAACTATTGCGTCACGGTTCGTCCCGGATCACGATGGACGTGTACGCCCAGGCGGTGACACCGGCGAAGCGCAAGGCGCAGGGGAAAGTGGTTGCGATGCTGCGGGACACAGAGAAAAAAACGAGCTGAAAATTGTTGTGTCCCCTGTGTGTCCCCGCGGAAAATCGGGGTTTCCGACAAGTCCTTTGGATTGTTGGCGTCCCCGACGGGATTTGAACCCGTGTTACCGCCGTGAAAGGGCGATGTCCTAGGCCAGGCTAGACGACGGGGACCATGAGGGCGGGAGTCCGATGGCATCGATGGTAACAGTGCCGATCAGTAGTGTCAAAAACGACATCCACTTCCCGGCCTCCGCGGATGTTCTAAAATCTGTGAGTGCGCCCTACTTGGGAGACTGGAGCGATCTGTGGCTGATGCACTTTTTCTCAGCTTGTGGTTTCCAAGTTTTGAACTAGACGAAATGTTGCCGCGTGCTTTGGCGGTCATACAGCAGTTTCCATTCTCTGTCCAGCAACCTGGTATAAGCTATGTGGCTATCCATCCCGTCTCGTGGAACGAGCCCACGATTTTCGAGCAGCGATTCAGGCCCGGCATCCAGGCTGTGGAAGCGGTGCCTCTGGCTTCTGATTTGCTTCATGAAGACTATGCCTATATGTTCGAAGCTTTCTGGGACCTTTGGATCCTTTCCGAGCAGCGCGAGTGGGTCCTGCAGCCCTCGCAGGTAAAATTCCTGGTCCATGGCGTGCAGTTCGAAGAAGGAATTTACCAGCACGAAGGCCACGTGGAGGTGGACTTCGGGATCGACTCGCCTTTCCTTCAGGACGAGGTGCAACTCACCAGCGAGGCCGAAACCCGGGTTCGCGCCAATGTGCAAAAGCTGGTAGAGTTCACCAATAATGTCGAAAAAAGCTCCGGCGCCAGTGGACGTTTGCTGTGGTCAGATTCAGAGGAAAACTTCGCTCAGAAACTGATTGCCCGCCTCCAAAAAGTACAGTAAATCGTCGACGCCCACGAAAATGTCCGCGCATCTCCCTTTGTTGGCAAACACCTTTACTTTGTTCGTCCGCCTTCCACCTTTAGCTGATCGCTCGCGCCGGCTTGCGCGGCGGCGAGGAGCGCGGTCTTTACCCGGAACGGAGAGCAGGAAACATAATTCATGCCCACTTTGTGGCAGAACTCAACCGACGATGGGTCGCCACCGTGTTCGCCGCAAATTCCAACCTCGAGATTGGGGCGAGTCTTGCGTCCGCGTTCGATTCCGATTGTAACCAGTTCTCCCACCCCGTCGCGATCGATCACCGCGAAGGGGTCCTGCTTGAGAATGCCTTCCGCGAGATAGGTTGGCAACACTTTGTTTACGTCGTCGCGCGAGAAACCGAACGTGGTCTGGGTTAGATCGTTGGTGCCGAACGAGAAGAATTCTGCTTCCTTGGCAATCTCGCGCGCAACCAGGCAGGCTCGCGGGAGCTCGATCATCGTTCCGACGTGATACTTCACCTTTTTCCCTTTCTCGCGGAAAACCTCGTCGGCCACTCGCCGCACGATCGCCGTCTGGTTCTCCATTTCCTTCACGGTTGCGATGAGCGGAATCATCACTTCCGCATGGGTCTTCCCGCCATCCTTCTCCACGGCTACCGCCGCTTCAAAAATGGCCCGCGCCTGCATCTCCGTAATCTCGGGATAGGTGATGCCCAACCGGCAGCCGCGATGTCCGAGCATAGGATTGAACTCATGCAGTTCCTCCACGCGCGCCAGTAGCTTGGGAAGGATGGTCTTTAGATCACCAGCGCTTTCCACGCCGTAGTCACGGTACTCCTCGACCAACTGTTTTTTCTGCTTAGCATTGGCGCTGGTTAAGCTCGCGATGTGCACCATAAGGCTTTCGCGCTTGGGCAAGAATTCGTGCAGTGGGGGATCCAGCAGCCGGATGGTTACCGGCAAGCCTTCCATAACCCTAAATAGGCCGATAAAATCGGCGCGCTGCATGGGCAGCAGCTTCTTTAAGGCGGCACGCCGGGCTTTCTCATCCTTGGCCAGGATCATTGCACGCATGTGCCGAATGCGATCCTCAGCAAAGAACATATGCTCGGTACGGCATAGGCCAATACCCTCGGCGCCGAACTCGCGTGCCTTCTTCGCATCGCGGGGGATATCCGCGTTGGCGCGCACTCCGATCTTTCGGAAAGGTTCCGCCCAGCTCATGAATTTCTCGAGTTTCGCCATATTCTGCGGGTCTGGTGGGAGCAGCTTCCGCTTCCCCCTCAACACACGGCCGGTCGTGCCGTCGATCGTAATCCACTCTCCGTCCTTGAATACTTGTCCCCGCGCCCGCATTTCGCGGGCCCTCTCATGGACGGCGATCTCACCCGCGCCGGCAACGCAGCTCTTGCCCATGCCACGAGTGACGACCGCGGCGTGACTGGTGATTCCGCCCTGCGAGGTTAGAATGCCAACCGCCACCTCCATTCCGTGTATGTCTTCGGGAGTAGTTTCTGCGCGAACCAGGATCACCGGATTTTTCTCCGCACCGTGTCCAGCTTTTTGAACAGCATCGTCGGCAGTGAAGACGATTTGCCCAACTACCGCTCCCGGGGACGCAGCTAAACCAGTTGTGGTCAGCACATCTTCGGGACGAACGTCCTTCTCATCCAATCGGGACACAAAGAAATCCACAACCTGGTTGGGGTCCAGACGGAAGATTGCGTCTTCTTTGCTGATCAGTCCTTCGTCAACCATGTCAATCGCCACCCGCACAGCAGCAAGACCGGTACGTTTGCCGTTGCGGGTTTGCAGCATGTAAAGCTTGCCATCCTGAATAGTGAACTCGAAATCCTGCATATCGTGATAATGGTTCTCCAGCCGCGTTGTGATATCGCGCAACTGGTTGTATACCTCGGGCATGATCCGCTGCAGTTCGAGGATCGGCACCGGGGTGCGAACCCCGGAGACCACATCTTCACCCTGCGCGTTCATCAGATACTCTCCATAAAATTCCTTCACGCCCGTGGCCGGGTTACGCGTAAAGCCCACACCCGTTCCGCTGGTTTCACCAAGATTGCCGTATACCATGGCTTGCACATTGACTGCCGTGCCTAGCATGTCATCGATGTTATTGATGCGACGATAAGTCTTGGCGCGGTCGTTCTGCCACGAACGGAAAACTGCGTCGCGCGCCATGACCAGTTGTTCGTGTGCGTCCTGAGGGAAGTCGTCCTTGGTGTGCTTCTTGACCACCTTCTTATATTCCCCAATCACTTCTTTCAATGCCTCGGCATTGAGTTCGGTGTCGAGCTTGGCTTTTTTCTGCTTCTTTTTGGCGTCGAAGACTTCGTCGAAAGCCGACTTTGGAATTTCCAGTACCACGTTGCCGAACATCTGGATCAGCCGGCGGTAGGAATCGTAGGCAAAGCGAGGGTTGTTGCTGCGCTTCGCCAGAGCCTCGACGCTCTGATCGTTCAAGCCGAGATTGAGAATCGTGTCCATCATGCCCGGCATGGAAAACTTGGCGCCCGAGCGGACGCTTACCAGCAGCGGGTTCTCGCCCTTGCCGAGCTTCTGACCTTGCAGTTGCTCCAGATGGGCCAACGCTTCTTCCATCTCGCGGTCAACCTCTTTCGACACGCCTCCGTGGCGCATGTACTCGCGACAGGCCTCCGTCTGAATAGTGAAGCCCGGAGGCACCGGCAGGGCCGCGCTGGTCATTTCGGCCAGCCCCGCGCCTTTTCCTCCGAGCTCGTCTTTCATCTTACCGTTGCCATCAGCCTTGCCGCCGCCGAAGAAGTAGACATATTGGATGGCTGGCTTCTTGCTGACTACCGTTACTTCTGCTTCGGGGAGAGTTTGTGTAGCCATAAATGAGTCCTTTAGTGGTTCGATTCCTTGGTTTCCTTGCCTTCAGTCACGATTTCGGAGAAGTCGGCGATGGTCGAGAACTCCCTAAGCAAGGTTTGCACAAGCGCTAACCGGTTCGCCCGAATGCGTTCGTCGTCAACCATAACCATCACTCTGTCAAAAAATGAGTCGACCTGTTCCCGCGCGGTCGAGAGCAGGATGAGCGCTTGCTCATATTCTTTCTTTTGGCGATAAGTCTCAACCCGCGGCGCGTTGACCTCTACATAGGCCGCCAGGTTCTTTTCCTCGAGCGAAGATTCTGGCAGGTATTCGAACTTCCCGGCAGGCGGGATGCCCTTGGCCTCGGCCTGCTTGAGGATGTTTCGCATACGTTTGCACGCGGCGGAAATAGCAAGAAATTCGGGCATGTGAAGAACGCTCTTCACTGCATCGATTCGCGCGATCGCATCCACGACGTCGTCAAAACCCGAGGCCAGCACGGCGTTGACGACGTCGTATTTGAAGCCCAGCGCATCGCGCAGATAGAATTCCAGACGTTCCCGGAAGAACGTTTGCAGCAGGTTTGGATAATCACAGTCACCCGAGAACCTTCGTTCCGCCGGCGATCCGCGATAGACTTCGCGCGCGTCAGCAAACAATTGAGTCAGGCCGAGCGGCAACTTCTTCTCAGCAACGATCTTTACGATCCCATTGGCCTGCCGCCGCAGCGCGAATGGATCCTTCGATCCGGTAGGCTGCAGGCCGAGTGCGAACATTCCGGCGATGCTGTCCGCTTTGTCGGCGATAGAGAGGACCGCGCCCTCAACTGTGCGCGGAACCGAATCTTCCATGGATTCCGGCTTGTATTGATCGTAAATTGCTTGGGCAATCAACTGCCGCGTCCGGTCCGGCAAATCAGGATCGAGCTCCTGGACGCGGGCGTAGAGGCCGCCCACGATCCCCTGCAGTTCAGTAAACTCTTTCACCAACTCAGTCGTGAGGTCCGTTTTTGCCAGAGACGCCGCCTTGTGCACGATCCCGGGGCGAACCTGCATTCCACTCTGGCGGATGGTTTCGCAAATCCAACTGCACAAGCGCTGTACCCGCTTCGTCTTTTCGTAATAGCTGCCCAGGTCTTTCTGAAAAATGACGTGCTCGAGCCACGCTGTCCGCTCACGCAACGGATGCTTCTGATCGGTCTGCCAGAAGAACCGGGCATCGTTGAAGCGCGCCCGGAGAACGCGTTCGTGCCCATGACGAATGACGCCGCGCGGGTCGCCATCGGTGTTCAGTATTGCCAGGAAATGCGGCAGCAGCTTACCTCCTGCGTCTTCGACCGCGAAATACTTCTGATGGTCGCGCATCACCGTGACCAGGACTTCCTCAGGTAGCTCCAGGAACTCCTGATCAAAGCCTCCCAGGACCGCAGAAGGAAACTCGGTCAGATTGACGACTGTATCCAAGAGAGCTTTGTCTTCGCGCCAGCGCGCACCGGGAATGGTACGAGTAACAGCGTCGAGCGCCTTGCGGATCTGCCGCTCGCGCTCGCCGCGGCCCAGGACTTTTGCCCCTCGCAAGGCGTCTACATAGCTGGAACAGTTCGGAATCTGAATCGGACCTTCAGCCAAGAGCCGGTGACCTCGCGATTGGTTCCCAGCACGAATACCATCGAATTCCAACGGGATCACTTTCCCATCGAGCATGGCGACGAGCCAACGTACCGGGCGCACAAACTTTTCGCTCGGCTTGCGCCAGTACATGTTCTTTGGCCAGTAAATCGAGTGGATCTCTTTGGCAAGTAGATCGGACAGGATCTCCGCTGCTGACCTGCCCCTCCTTGTGATCTTCGCTGCCAGGTATTCGCCCTTGGATGTTGTCACCCTCTCCAATTGAGAGACTTCCACTCCCGCCTTCCGGGCAAAAGCATGGGCAGCCGGGGTGGCCTGTCCATCTCTGAAGGCAACGCTCGCCGAAGGCCCGGTGATCTGCTCCGTGACATCCGGTTGAGCAACTGGAATGCCCGACGCGAGAACTGCCAAGCGCCGGGGAGAGTCGAAGCTTGAGATGGCTCTCGCGGAGAGACGCTCTCGCTCGAGCAATTTGTGCACTCTCTCATGCAATTCGAGCGAAGCGGCATCGATCATCCGCGCCGGAATTTCTTCGCAACCGATTTCCAGTAGAAAGTCTGGCATCTAACGACCCACTATCAATTGGTTATAGCTCTTAGTCGAAGTGAAACCTACGAAACTGCCTGCACAGGCTCTTTTTTCACCTTCGATTGCTTGCCTGCAGGTTCCCCTTCATCCACGCCCGCCGGCGTTTCGCCCCGCTGCTGATCCACACACGATTTCGCGACTCGCACCGCCAGCGCACGGACTCGTGCGATCACTCCTACACGCTCCGTCACGGAAATCGCTCCGCGAGCATCCAGAATGTTGAACAGGTGCGAGCATTTCAGACAAAGATCATAAGCCGCAAGGACCGGGAAGCGTTTCTTGTTCCGCCGCCATCCGTCGCCCGCAGTCTTCTCTTTGCTCACCGCGGCATATTGATCCAGTAGCGACTTGCATTCTGCTTCACACAATTCAAAGTGCTTCCATGCCTTTTCGACATCAGCCAATTCGAAGTTATACGCGGAAAACTGCTGCTCTTCCGCCAGCCGCACATCGCCATAGGTTGTTACCCGGCCCGTTTCAGGATCGCGCGCCCACACAATGTCGTAAATCGAATCCACATCCTGCAAAAACGCTGCGATGCGCTCCAGCCCGTACGTCAACTCCGCTGAGATCGGATCAAGATCCACTCCACCGCACTGCTGAAAATATGTGAACTGGGTGATCTCGAGGCCGTCCAGCATGACCTGCCAACCCACGCCCCACGCACTGAGCGTCGGTGCTTCCCAATTGTCTTCTTCGAACTTGATATCGTGCTGGCGCAGATAAATTCCCATCGCGCCCAGAGATTCCAAATACAGCTCCTGGATCTTCTCCGGTGGCGGCTTAAGAATCACTTGCAGTTGCGTGTGCTTATACAAACGATTCGGATTCTCCCCATACCGTCCATCGGCTGGCCGGCGTGAAGGCTGCACGTAAGCTACTTTGTACGGAGTCGGCCCCAGCACCCGCAGAAATGTCTCCGGTGCCATAGTTCCCGCGCCGACCTCAACGTCATAGGGCTGTTGCAGCACGCATCCCCGCTCAGCCCAGAAAGTCTGGAGGCGCAGGATCAGTCCCTGAAACGTCAACGGATTGGAGGTGCTTTGGGGCACAGTCTTTAGGCCGGCAATCAGCAGTCAGCACTCAGTCAAAGCGTTACTAACTTCAACGAAACTTTTCTACGGGCCGTGCGCCGCTTCCTGAGTGCTCTCAGCTAATCTTCTCCAGCATCCCTGCGGTTACCAACTTCTTCTCGATGTGCCGCTGAAGAGCCTGCAGCAGAAACCTACGCAGATCGGCTCCTTGTGCTTTACGCCCGGTCGTCGCCGAAAAACTCTCGATTGGCGCACGCAGCATTTGGCTAGCCAGAGTCCGCGATTCCGCAGAGATCTCGGACGACGCCAGCCGCTTATCGTCGGCACACATTAACCCGTCGCTTAGCGCATGAAAGAATGCCCGATTCCCGTTCAGCGTCCGTCCGCATATGATGCATTCGGAAAGCTCCGGCAGATAACCCATGAGCCGGGTCATCCAAAGCTCGAAATAGGTGATCGGCATCCAGACATCAGCCCTGCGCAGCACTGCCAGGACCGCAAGCGCAAGCCGGAAGGCGTCATCGTTAGCTTCACGATCCGGCAATAACTCGTCCAGCAATTCGGCTACATGGCCCAGCGCGACTGCCCGCGCATAACTCACTTCAAACGCCAGCGGCGATTCCAGGACTTCGCAGGAATCCAGCCGCACTAACTCCTGCCGCTCGCGATCCTCGTAATAAGCTCGTACATAGGTCAAGGGTTCAAGCGCTCCGCCAAATCGCCGCTTGGACTTCTTGGCCGCGCGCGCCACTCCCCGTACCTTGCCTTCCAAGCGAGTGAACAGCGTGACCAACAGGTCGGCCTCGCGCAACGGGTACGTCCGCAAAACAATCGCTTCCGACTCCTTCAGCGCCATGGAAGCTCAGCAGGCAATCTTTGATTGTAATGGAGTGGTGGGTAGATGGAAAGGTCGCGATTCTCGACCCTCAAGACCTCGATCTTACGCGCTTCCCTGAAGTCCTGAAAAGGACAAGGCGCGCGTCCATAGACAACATACGCGCGCCCGACCCAAAATGGAGAAGCCGTTTCTTACCGCCCGAAGTACTTGGCGTTCCGCTCAGTGAAGGCCTTCCACTTTTCCGGGAGGTCATCCAGCGCAAAGATCGCCGATACGGGGCAGACCGGCACACAGGCGCCGCAATCGATGCACTCGACCGGGTCGATGTACAACATTTCCTCCTCGGCGTACGCCGGTGAATCCTTCTTGGGATGGATACAATCCACCGGGCAAGCGTCCACACATGCAGTGTCTTTGGTCCCGATACACGGTTCTGCAATTACGTATGCCATAAAGTCTGTGTCTCCCTAGGATGTGGCCGAACTCAACAGAACCGCATATTCTAGCAAGAATGACGCCAACGGTACAGCATTCAGGTGGAGCGACGTTTCATCGACGTTTCTATGCCCCCACTAACTCCCGCTCCACGCTTGGCTCGTACTCGACAATATGCCCCGCCACAGCGCTCGCTGCAACGGTAAGCGGACTGGCCAAGTACATTTGCCCGGGACCGCTGCGTCCGGGGAAATTGCGATTCTGGGCGCTAATCACCACCTGCTCGGGCCGCGTGGTTACGCCCGGTCCGGCGTTGATGCAGGCACCGCAGCTTGGCTCGATCACTTGCGCTCCGGCTTTGTGGAAGACTTCGAGATAGCCTTTGCGGATACAGTAATCGCGCGTCTCTTGCGATCCAAACTGGATGTAGAACTTCACCGAGTCCGCCACGCGCTTGCCGTGCTTAAGCGCATCGGCGAGCACGAGCGCGTACATGTCCATGTCTTCGTTCTTGCCCGCAGTGCAGGTGCCACCGTACGCAAGTTCAATCGGAACAGGGGTGTTCAGTTCGCGAATGTATTTACCATTCCCGGGATCGCCCGGCGTGGCCACCATCGGGGTAATTTCGGCAGCGTCGAGTTCGATCACCTGCGCGTATTGTGCATTGGCGTCACTGTACAGCCCTTCGATCAGCGCCTCAGCCTTGGTGCGGTCCATGTTGCGGCGTTGCACCAAGAAATCCACGGCCTTGCGGTCCGGCGCCACAATGCCGGTGAAACCACCGATTTCCGCAGCCATGTTGGTCATGGTCGCGCGCTCATCGACGCTCAGTTCCTCGATAGCTTCGCCTGCGTATTCCATTACCTTGGCAAGCGCTTTGCCGCTGCGAACATAGTCCAGGCTGAGAATTTTTAGAATTAAATCCTTCGCCGTGACGTTCGGGTGCTTCTTGCCGCGAACCACGATCTTCACCGACTCCGGCACCTTCACGCGAACATCTTTCGTGATCCACGAGTTGAAAACGTCGGTGGTGCCGATGCCGAAGGCTACGCATCCGATTGCGCCTACGTGGGGCGTGTGCGAGTCGGAGCCGATATTCAATTGTCCAGGGAGAGCGTAGCTCTCAATGACAATCGAGTGGCAGATCCCTTCCGAACCCTTGCGGTCTTTCAATTCGCCGTGCAGCTTGATTCCCTGCTTGGCGGCGAAGTCCTGCTGCTTCAGCTTGAGTTGCATTGCCAGATCAAGCAGGCCTAGCTTCTTTTTCTCCTCAGAGATTACTTCGTCGAGAAACGTGAGATGGTCGCGGAAAAACAGAATGCTCGAGGGATCGTTCACCTTCGCGTCTTTGCCCACGTAGCGCTCAAAGAAAATGGACGCCATGGGCGTGACATATTCGTGGCTGAAGCGCAGGTCGGCGCGCGCAAAACCGGTGTCACCAGGCTTCACGCTCGGCACGCCTACGTCGCTCTTCTCACTGATCATGTGCCGCGCGAAGATCTTCTCCGCCAGTGTCATTGGTCGGTTTTCCGTCTTAATCGGCGGGAGAAACACTTTCTTCTGCATTCGCGCTACGTTAAACGGAAACAGTCCTCCGTACTCGATCACCTGCCGCGTGATCTCGTCTTCTCCCGCGGTGAATTCGTTGAGCGGAATCTCTTCGCCCGCTCGAATCTGGTCAATCAGCGAGAAGTTGGTCGAAGTCAGCAGGCCGAGATTCTGGCAGTTCTGCTTATAGATGCGCTCGATGTTCTCCGCGATAACGACCCGAATGCCGGCACACATCTCGGCGTAAGGCGACTGCTCGCGGCTTGACCCCTTGCCCCTTCGCTTTCCGCTCACGGCGCAGACAAATCCGCCCTTTTTCACGTCAGAGCGGCCAATGGGAAACACGCTGCCGCACTTGAGTCCGAGATATGGGATTTCACCGAGAGTCTCGTCAAAATAAAAACAGTAGTGGGCGGGAGTGATTTCGTCGGTCGAGATATCGTCACGCAGCTTGGGATTGTTGGCCGGGTTCTTCGTGTCCCAGGGCAAGTCTTCTCCGGCGAGTTGCCGCTTGATAAGTTCGGGATCTTCGGTGAGAAAAAGAATGCGCCCTTGCAGGCGAACCCGGTCGGGGCGTTTCTCGATTTTGCGTTCAAGTAGTGAATTAATCACGATCTATGGCCTAGATTTAAGAGTAGTGAGCCTTTCTTATTGTAACCTGTGTGACGCTTCGACTGCGTGTTTGGCTGCGCTTCGGGATGCAGCCACTGCGCTCAGGACGACAGAGTTTCGATCGCGACTAGCAAAGGACTAGTGATGCCCGTGCGCCCGATCGAATTTCTCGCCTGCAGGAATCGCAACTGCCAGACGATTTTCTTTCGGCGCAAGTGGACAAGTAGCGTAGGGTGTCACTGCGCAGGGCGGATTGTAAGCGCGGTTGAAGTCGATGACCACGGTCCCATTCACGACCGGGTCGGTTTCGAGGAAGCGGCCACCGGGGTAGGTGTCGGTTTTGCTAGTGAGATCGTTGAACACGAACGACAGGCCTTTCGCGGGATCGCCGCCCAAGTCAGTGAGCCGCACTTCCTGGCCGTCGATCTTGAACACGACGGTCCCGGCCACGGGGGTCGGCGTGGTGTCACCTAATACGTTGGGAACGTCCACCGTTTTCTTTCCGTCCGAAGGCACCCAGGCCGCCGTGACGCGATACGACAAGTCGAGCGGGAAGAATACCGGGCCGCGATAATTCCTGGCCGCCTCGCTGTCAACATCCTTCAGCCGGATGCCAATGCGTTGACCCCGCACGATGGCCTTCGCGCGCAGACTTCCCAGTTCCACGACCGTCGGTTTTCCGGAAATGTCGGGTTGCAGCTTGGCTGTAGTGACCAGTTTTCCGTCGACGGTGGCGTGCGCTTCGGGAGTGAAGTTTACAGTCACTTCCGTTCCACGCAACTCGAAGACGCCTGCGTGGGCCGGGCCCTTAGGGAATAAAATGGTATTGCTCGCATCGGTGCCGAAAGTGTTCTCGCCAGGTTTGAGCCAGAACAGGCCTGCCAACGACAGCCAGTTCTGCTTGAGGTCGTCGACGAGTTCGGTTTTCCATTTGTCAAACGACTGGATGTACGCAGCATCAGGGGCAGACGGTGACGGGCTCTTGTCCGCCGGGGCAGTGCCCAGCAGCGGCGCTGTTATCGCTGACACCATCAGAAAATATAGTATTCGTTTCATATGAAGCCAGATCCTCCCATGGCTAATGGGGCGACGCCTACCTATCTTCTGTACGCCTGCACATCGGGCAGCGGCTCCAAGTGCTGTCCGCTGAAAACCTGTTCGAATTCGCTCTGCATCGCCAGGTGCACCAGCCCGTTCGAGGCCAGAGTTTCGCGGCTGTTCAGCTGGAATGGCCCACCCTTGAAATCGGTCACCTTTCCGCCGGCTTCTTGCACCAGTAGTACGCCCGCCGCAGTGTCCCAGGGATTGAGGTTAAATTCCCAGAATCCGTCAAAGCGCCCGCAAGCAACACAGCACAGGTCCAGCGCCGCCGAACCCGCACGCCGCACGCCGTGGGTGTGCAATGTGATCTGATGGTAGAAAAAAATATTTGGATTCTTATGACGCTTATGGCTGGGAAACCCGGTAGCCACCAGGCACTCGCCCAGATTCGCTGTCTTTGAAACGTGAATCCGCTGCTGATTCAGAAAAGCGCCGCTTCCCTGCTCCGCCGCGAACAGCTCATCGCGCGTGGGATCGTAGATCACTCCGGCAATCCGATTCCCCTTGTAGTCCAAAGCCATCGAAACACAAAACACCGGAAAACCATGCGCGAAGTTCGTGGTTCCGTCTAGGGGATCGACGTACCAGCGGTAGTCGCTGCCGGTGTCCCGCAACCCGCCTTCTTCGCCGAGTATGTCGTGGGTGGGCCAGCGTTGCTGGAGCCGCTCCCGTATCAGAGCCTCGGACTTGCGGTCCGCCACTGTGACCAGGTCGGCTTCGCCTTTGTATTCGACTTTGACGCGTTGGCGGAAGTAAACCATCAGCAGCGCACCGGCTTCCCGTACGATCTCTGCCATGGCCGGGACGAACTCGTGGCTATTCGAGGAAGATGTCATTCAGTGTGAAGTCGTTCTTTCGCATGCCGCTCCTTGGCGGGTTACCTGCGCCTGCCGCCATCCTCTGCGATGTACATGATTTCGTGTTTGAAAATGAAGAGGTTCGGCCCGTCCTCGCGCGTAAGCCGGACCATGTTCTTGTCATAATATTCAATCCAGCCGCTGACCACCTCGCCGTCGGCCAGCTTGATGCTGACCGGCTTCTGTTTCTCGCCCAACGACTTCAAATACGCGGCTTCCTGGGAAGTTTCCTCAGGAGGGGTGATTTTTGCTTTGCGCGGGGCAGCGGGACCTGCTTGTCCGTTGAATGCCATACTTAGCATTTTACACGTGCCTACGAATGGGCGCTGCGCATGGTCCAAAGGTGGAAACCGAAGCTTAAATAACGCTGACCTTAACCTCACCGGCCGGGGTAGAATGTCGGTAATCGTCTCTCCTGCTAGGAGGTTTCGCCATGAGAACCTCAGTTCTCCTGTTCACGCTCCTGCTTTCGGCGTCGATTGTTTGCGCACAGCATAACGGCCCCACGGGACAGCATCAGGCCGACAGAGCCCAGGACCAATTCGAGAAAAGCGTACCCCCTCCGGCTCACCAACAATCCTCGGTAGATCTCGTAAAACTTAAGAGCGATGCGGACGAACTGGTCATCCTGTCGCAGTCGATTCATTCAGGGATCGACAACGTGGAGAAGGGTATGCTTCCCAAGGATTTGATCGACAAGCTGAAGCAGATGGAAAAACTTTCCAAGCGTCTGCGCAGTGAATTAACGCCTTAGACCTCAAAGAAAATTACCAAAAAAAAAATACACCAGCCCCTTGTGGGGCTGGTGCTAATCGTTGCAGGAAATTCCGTCTAGAAAGTAACTTTCATCCCAAATTCAATTTGACGCGGCGAACCCAGCGAGTAAACGCCGGTGCCGACGCCAACCCGGTTCACGAAATGACCGTTGTAATTGGTGCCGTTGATAGTGCCCGTCGAGCCGGCCAGCAGACCTGACATCATGCTCGTTGGCAGGTCGAAGTTGACGAAGTTGGGGAGGTTGTAGAAGCTGACTTGCGGCTTAATCGTCACCCGCTCCTTAATGTTGTAGGTCCACGCTATCGTCATGTCGAGCGTGCGCAACCAGGCGTAGTTCACTTGGTCCGGCGGAGCCGTTGGCACAATCGGAGCCACGCCGCCCAACGCCACCAAATTGGCCTGGGTCATCAGGCCATTCTGGATCAGCACCTGGCCCGCCGGGGTCGGGTTTCCGGCCACGGTGCTGTTGTACTGGTTAATGGCACCGTTGATGCTGCTGGCGTTGATGCCGCGATCAAAGTTTCCGACATGCGTTCCCGGGATCGGGTCCTGCGTCGTGCCGTCCCCCGTAAAGTCAGTACGGAAGATTTCGCCGGCGCCGGTAGAGGTGTTGGGAACAGTCAGGGTGGTCGAAAACGGACTGTAGAAATGCGCCATCATGCCAAGCTGAAACCCGTACCGCACGTCCAGATAGCCGCCAAAAGATATCTGGTGAGTCCGGTCCAGCGTGGAAGGCCCGAAGTAGCGGTTGACGTTGGAGTTGTCCAGCGACGGAACGATGAAATCCTGGTCGCCGCTCGACGCTGTCACCGAGCCGTCCGCACCGACGCCTCCGCCGGTGTTCTTGAAGCTGGACAACGAGTACGAAACCGTGAAGTTCAGGCCGGTTGCCCCCTTGAAGGGCGACTTCACATTGTCCGTCCACTTCATCTGCAGTCCGTCGTACGTGGAGCGTCCGACCGGCGACAGGAAGGGGAGGGGTGGCGCGCTGGGATTGATGCCGCCGAAGGCGCAAGGGTAACCGAACTTGGCCAGGCAACTGGTGCCGCCCTGATCGATCGAAGAGCCGAGGCCGAAGCCGGCAAAATCGCCCATGGTCGCGGCTCCAGCCGGAGTGCCCGGGCTAGCCGGGTGAAGGCCGGGGCAGCCGCCTGGGGCAGCTGCCGCGTCAATGCTTGTCGCTCCGCAGGCCGATAGCGTGGCTGCAATAGCCTTCTGCGCACCAGCCAGACTGAAGTAGTTGATGTCGCCAGCGTGGTTCTGATCGACACCCAAGAGGTAGTGAGTCTGCACGTTGCGCACGAAATCGGCGCTGAACACCATGCCGCGACGAAGCTCCCGCTGAATACCGATGTTCATCTGTACAGAACGGGGCGACTTGTAGTCGGGGTTAAACATAGCGAGACCCGACGGGAAAAAGCAATTGGGGTTATTGGTAACGCAATCCTGGGTGGTGAGCCCGACATAAGACGGGTTAGGCGCACTCAGATTCAGAGGCGAGGCCGCCTGATACTGCTTCTGAAAGCCAGTGATCGCGGCCAACGCATTGCCGATCAGAGGGGCACCGTTGGAAGTTCCGCAAACCGTATTGGGACCGCCGGAGCTGGGCGTCAGAGTGGCACCGCCTGGGATTTGTATCGTATTCGGCGCGCCAGGAGCGGCGCATGTCCCGGGGCCCTGGAAAAACGCGCCGGTCGTCTCACGATTTGGAGCATCAAACAGCACGTTGTTCCAGATAGCGTTTTCGTAGAACAACCCGATGCCACCGCGGATGGAGGTCTTGCCATCCTTCCACGGATCCCACGCAAAACCGAGTTGCGGGGCGAAATTGTTATTGGGCTGGTTCACCTGGTTGCCTAAGCCAGGCATCAAGCCATTAAGCCCCGGAATCGCCGCGAATTGACTGTCGGTGCGGCCAGTGTCGCGCGCCCACCGGAGGCCATAGGTAAGGGAGAAGTTCGGCTTGATCTTCCAGGTGTCGCCCCCGTAGATCAGAATTCGATTGTCGGGTCCCAGGCCGCCCGCCGGGAAACCGAGCGCCGCCTTCGTACTGGAATAACCCAAGCCGTTACCGACTGTAACGGCGTCAGCTGGATAGTTGAGCGGGTTGGTAATGCCACCCGGGAAGGGACCAGTAGCGGCAGCCGTCATTTCGCTTTGAGACACCGCCGACACGATCAGAGGTCCGTTCTTGAAAAACGAGGCGAACCCACCACCCTGGATGTGGTTGTACGAAACCCCGTAACGGATTACGTGCGAGCCCATGATTTTGCTGCCATCGTACTTGATTTGATGGTCGCTTTGTGGAGTGCTCTGCGGGGCCAGGTAGTTGGGCCCGGCTATTAAGCCAGTCCCCCCCATAAAGATGATCGCGCCCAGGTTCGCGAACGGCAGCGTCGTGCTGCCCGTGGTTGCGTCAACAATTTGGTTCTGGAATTTCAGATACGAGAAGCGGATGGCATGGCTGAAGGTACCGGTGTTGAAGTCCACACCGCCCACAAAATTGCGGGTAATGTCCTTGTTGTCATACACCGAGAACCCGAGCCCGAAAGTGGCGCCCAGTACGTTCTGGAAGTCAGAGAAACGAAAGAACGCGCGCACGTTCTTCGTGACCTGGTAGTCCAGACGGCCCAGCAAGTTGCCTTCGTGGAATGGATCCTGGAAGGTACCCGAGTACTGGGCGAAGGGAGCAGAGATGGGCACCGGTACCGCCGTGTGTTGAATGGTTCGCTCCCCGTCGATGAAGAAGAACAGCTTGTTCTTCATGATCGGTCCGCCAAAACTCCCGCCGTACTGGCTGCGCTGGAAGGGCGCAGTGAATCCCGGAGGCGTGGGCAGCGCCGCCGAAAAGGCACTATCGCGGAATGCACCGAAGGCGTCGCCGTGATAGCTGTTGCTTCCGGATTTCGTAGTAACGTTCACCGAACCGGAAGAAGTCAACTCGGTGGACATATCCAGGCTCGACTGGCTGATCTGAAATTCCTGGATCGCGCTGGCCGGGATATCAGTCGTGGTTGTTCCCACCGTTTCATCGGACACATCTACGCCATCAACCTCGATGCGGGCGGTGCGTCCGAAGCGGCCTCCGAAAGAGATCGAGGAGTAGCCTGCTTTGGTGGGATCAAAGTTCTGGCCGTCCTGAATCTGCACACCCGGCTCGAGCTGGGCCAGATCAAGGAAGTTACGGCCGTTCACCGGCAGGTTGGCGATCTGATTTTCTGTGATCACGCCTTGTACGGTAGGCTGCTCGGTGTTTACTTGAACTGAGCTGGCCTCTACCTCAACCACCTGACTCGTCTGGCCTACTTCCAACTTCACGTTCGCGGTCGCGGAGTTGTCCACTTGTACTGTCACAGGCACTTGCGTGACCTTGAAGCCGGAGGCCTCAACCCTGACGACGTAGTTGCCCGGGATCAACGCGCCCGAAGTGTACGAACCCCTGGAATCCGAGGTCCTGACGATGGACACACCTTTAGATTTTTCGGTAACTGTGATTTTTGCTCCGGCAACCACCGCGCCGGACGGATCCGTGACGATTCCCACGATGTTACCGTTGCCGACGTCCGCCTGTGCCAACAGGAATGTGGGAGACAACAAGAGAGTTATCGCCAGAGCAAACGCGACAAAATTTCCGGCGGGACGGAGAGGGCGGTTGAAATTCAGGGACATCGTCCACCTTCCTTTCAGAATCTGTTCAGAGTCAGTGTTTCCTAGTCGAATACCGAATTTGCGGTTGAGTCAGGGCGGGACAATCATCCGTCGCCAGTTCACGGCGTTCGTTTCCCCGCCAGCGAACAGGCCTACCAATGCCGCCTCTCACAGAACCCAAGCACACACGTGGGCAACAACACAGCAATTAACTGGCCAAGACATTTAGCGGAGACACTTTGTCATGTTGTGTCAATTCTGTCAATAGGTTAGTGTTTCGTTTGGGTGGGCCCATCGGAATCGTCCCAAGATGACGGATTCCATATTCTGTAGATTGTTACCGAAAATGAAATCAGAAGGAAGGCGAGAGTTACATCAAAACTTGGACTTGGTCGTGTAGTAGCCTGCCCGGTGACGCACGGTGAATGAAGAGCCCACCGTCGCGTCGTCAACTTTCACTTCAATGCGGCGAAAGCTGGAATCGGAAAGGCGCTGAGAAGGATAGTAAGCCAATAAATATTGCGTACGCAGTTCGTCACTGATTTTTCGAAAGGCGTCGTCAAGTTCAGGCACCGATGTGGCGTAGAAGTACTTGCCGCCGGTGTCCTCGGAAATCTGGATCAAGGCGTGCTCCCCGCCCGTATCTCTTCCCGCGCTCGCCTCGATCGGGACCACAATAATGCTATAGACAATGGCTTCCGCCTCCTGCGCGGCCCGCACCGCTTCCTTATAGTCCACGCGGCTCACGGTGTCGCCACCGTCCGTGATCACGACCAGGACCTTTCGTCCCTTGCGCGTGTCCAGAGCCTCGGCTCCGAGATAAAGAGCGTCATACAAAGCGGTGGCCGATCCCGTGCGGACCCGGTCGACGCCGCGGTCGATCGCCTTGAGATCGGAAGTAAACGGCACAACCTCGCTTACGATTTCGCTGAAGCCATAAAGCGAGAGCGCATCGACCGGCCGAAGGATGGCATGCGCAAATCGGCGCGCGGAGGACAGTTCGAGCGGCAGATCCTTGCGAGTGCTCAGGCTGGTATCAATATCAAGCACAATTGAAAGCGGAAGGGCCGACTCTTTATCAAACACTGCAATGACCTGGGGCTTGCCGTCTTCCAGCAACGTGAAGTTCTCCTTTTTCAGACCCGCGACCGGCGCACCGTGCTCATCCGTGACCGTAACGAACACGTTCACCAGCTTGACGTCAACCTTGAGCGTGGCTTCGGGATTCTGACCTGCGCTCGTGCTGTCCGGGCCGCCGTTCTTCTTCGAACTATCCGGGGACGCAGGCTTCGCCGGGCCTGCGCCACCGGCCCAAGGCGGCTTGGGTACCTGGGCAGGCGTAACAGCGACCGCGATAGCGAGAAACAAAAAGAGGTAGCGCATTCGGAAACTGAATTTCTTCTTTGAGGTCTTTGCTCGCTCTTGCCCGCGAAGGATCGGGTGTTTCGGCGAAAAAATCCTTAGCCGCAATGTTGGCCAGGAAATTCCACCATGACTGGGAAGAGGCAATCTGCTCACTTAGATGCGGGCCTTCCCGAATGGCTGCCTTCGACCTTCGGAATCCCCGCAGGGAAAGGCTCGCCATCGGCCCAAACCGCGCCATCCTCAAAATACTCCTTCTTCCAGATGGGCACCGTGCGTTTGAGTGTATCGATGAGCCAGCGGCAAGCATCGAAAGCGGCCGCCCGGTGCGCCGACGCGACCGCAATCAGCACGCTGGTCTCGCCGATTTCCAACCGGCCCAAACGGTGCACCACGGCAACGTCGCGAATCGGAAACTTCTCGAGCGCCTGCTCAACCAGGGTGTCCATCTGCTTAAGCGCCATCTCCTCGTAAGCTTCGTAATCCAGATAGAGCGTCCGCCGGCCCCTCGTGTTATCGCGAACCACGCCTTCAAATACCACCGTGGCTCCGTCCGCGGGCTGCTTCAGTTTTTCGAGCACGGCGGGAGTGTCAATTCTTTCGCGGACAATGGACGCGTATCGCGTTCTCGCAGGCATATCGCCCTCGGAATCCGCCAATCCCCCGCTCACCGGCGGCAGAAACGCGACCTCATCCCCTTCCTTCAGCCTCGAACCCAGTCCGGCAAATTCCTGATTGATCGAAATCGCAATCGATGGGGCAAGATCCCCCAGCCTGGGTTCGATCTCCTCGTAATGAGTGAAGACGTCGTCCAAAGTGGCTTGTTCGGGCAAGTCGAGGAGATCGCTGGCTCGCCCCGCCAGATCCTTCAGCATGCCGAAAAATAAAACGCGAACCTGCATGAAACCTCAGCTCGTCGTGACCGTAAGGCGGTTCCCAGTAGTGTAACGCGGCGGCCGTACGACCCGCTTTCCTGAAAACAGAAAAATGCCAGTTCCCCTCAGGGAACTGGCTAATTCCGTTGAATGAGTACCTCTTATCTATGCGGTTTCTCTTCGTGCGCAGGAGGCTGCGGCGCCCGAGCTTCCGGGCGCGGTGCTGGCGCAGACGGTCGTGGCGGCGCGCTCTGACGCTGCTGTTGCCACGCATTGAATTTGTTTTGCTCGCTCTGCTGGTGTTGAGGATTCTCCTGCACCGGAGGAGCTGACCTCACCAGGGGATGCCCGTTCTCTCCAGCCGGCGGATGGGGTACGGGACGCGCCGTTGGCGCCGCCGGCTCAGCTGCGCGAGACGGTTCCTGCGGACGCGTTGGCTGCTGCGGTTGCGGCGTTCCAGACCGTGGGATGTTCGGTGATCCCGCCGGCCGCTCGCTCGCTGTATTCGGCGGAGGCTGCGGGTGCGGAGTCTGGCTAGCCGTGGGCTGCCCAGGTCGTGGTGCCTCGGCAGGCGTCCGGGTCGCTGTTTGCGGTTGTCCGGGAGCCTCGGTGCGCACGTTCGGCTCTGCGATGTGTCCTTGCCCCAACGCCGCGCGCGGAGGCGGGGGTTGTCTGGTCGCGACCACTTGGCGGTTCATCACCGTCGCCGGCGGATGCACGGTGACGGGGCGACCGGCTCCCATGACGCTCTGCCGCACCGGTTGCACGGGCACGCTGCGAACCACGGGAGCGTTTTCGATCTCCTTAGGATTCACCTTCGCGAGGTTGGACTGCACCGGACGCGCGTTCGCGAATGTCTCATGTGACACCGCCGTCACGCCGTTGGTCACGTGTTGGTTGACGTAGTTGATCTTGGTCACATTCGTAGTGTTGTTGTTAATGATCGTGGTGTTATAAACGTTGGTCACCTGGGTGACGTTCACGTTAGTATTGGTGACGTTCACATTATTCACGTAGCGGGGGCTGGTCCGATACCAGGGTACGTAAACTTCGCGCGGAGCTAGCGGGAACCACGCGACGCCGGCACCACCTCCAAAGGCCAACGCTCCGCCACCCACGAACACGACCAGTGCCGGCGCATACACCGGGCGCACGTAAACCGGACCCGGCACCCAGCACCATCCCGCATCTACATACGCCCAACGTCCATAGTGGAAGGGAGCGAAGCCCCAAGGCTCGTCTTCAACCCAGGTCCATCCCCAGGGCGCAACCCAGACCCAATGGCCGTTTCGATAGGGAGCCCATCCCGGACTCACTTGAGCCGGAGCCCACACCGGACCGTACCCAGCCGCATAGCGCCAGTGACCGTACTCGTCAAGGTCAGCTGCGCCGGTCATTTCCGGCGAAATGTAATTCGACGACTCCGCGTGGTCGTCGCGCTGGTCGCGTTGGGATGCGAAATCGTCGAAATCGTCGCGATTCGGCATCTGGTCGATCTCATGATCCAGTTGGTCCGTACCGGTGAAGCGAGCCAACTGACCCGCAACTACGGTGTAAGAGTTTCCGCCGCCGGTCGCCTCTCCCCGGCCACTCCAGACTCTGGCATCGGTTTCTGTCCCATCGGCATTCACATCGATGCGATATTCTCCAGTACGCTGGATCTGAAACGCCAGATTCGGTGTATCGATTTCGAAGTGATCTTCATCATCGAGATGCCGTACTCGCACGATGATCGAACCCTGCGATAGCTTCAGCTGGGTTGTGCGATCATCGAGATCGAGGAATGTGACACTCGTTTCCGAATCCATGCGAATCGAAGTGGAACCGGTCTGCAGTTCCGCTCGCGAATCCTTGTCAGCCCATAAGTTATCCCCGGTGGTCAATGGGCGATTGGCGACGGCTTGCACCCAACCGCCTTCGCCACCCGGCTGAAAGGAAACCGATCCGACTGAATAGCTAAGTCGCGCTACACGGCCCGGTGGATCTTGTGCCGGCCCTTGCTGTTGGGGAGGCTGCCCCTGATCCTGCGGCGGCTGTTCCTGCGCGACCATTCTGAGCGGTGCTTGCAACATCAGCAACATCCCCGCCAGGACAATTCCCACTGCCAGGACTCTGTGCGTCTTCATGAATTTATGTTCCTCTTTGCAACTTCATCGACACCATCTACATTCTCTATTAACCCGAACCCGCGTCATAAGTTCCATACCGTAAATACTGCACGAAAGTAACTTTAACCCCAAAAAAACATGCCAGCTTTCGCCTTCGAAAGCTGGCATCTTGTTGGTTAACTTCTAGGTTTCGTTACCCTACCGGCTGCGCGCTCAGAACTTTCTCCCGTTCTTCCGCATCCTGCTTCTCCTGGCGCGGCGAGGAAGGAAGGGCCAGGTCCAGAACCTCGCCAATAGTCTTTACATAGTGAATGCTCAGGTTCTCAAGCTGCTCGGGGGTCAAGTCCTCTTCCACGTTCATTCTGTTTTCCGCCGGCAGAATGACATCGTGGACCCCGGCACGCTTGGCCGCCAAGACTTTCTCTTTGACTCCGCCAATGGGAAGCACATTGCCGCTCAGAGTGATTTCGCCCGTCATCGCGGTTAGCGGCCGCACTGGATGCCCGGTGAGCAACGAGACCAGCGCCGTGGCCATGGTCACTCCCGCGGATGGGCCATCCTTCGGAATCGCTCCCGCCGGCACGTGAATGTGAATATCGTGCTCGGCGAAGAAGGTCTCGGGAATTCCGAGGTGCTCGGCGTTCGATCGCACCCAGGTCAGCGCGGCTTGCATCGACTCCTGCATCACCTGACCGATTTGCCCGGTCATGGTGAACCCGCCCTTCCCCTTCATCGTGTTGGCTTCGATAAACAGAATGTCGCCACCAGAAGGAGTCCACGCCAGTCCCACCACAACTCCAGCGCGCTTGGTGCGTTCCGCGATCTCGCCCTCACTGCGAACCTTGATGCCGCCTAAAAATTCCTGAACGATCTCCGGAGTCACAACCAGTTTTGCAGTCTTGCCTTCAGCCAGCCGCCGAGCCTGCTTGCGGCAGACCGTGCCGATGTTCCGCTCCAGATTACGCACACCTGCTTCGCGCGTGTAGTGCCGGATAATGTTGCTGACCGCTTCTTCCGGGAACTCGATCTGTTCCGGAGTGATTCCGTTTTCTTCGATCTGCCGCGGAATCAGATACTGAAACGCGATGTGCACCTTCTCTTCTTCGGTGTAGCCCTGGAGTTCGATGATCTCCATGCGATCGCGCAACGGCTCCGCGATCGGATCAAGCATGTTTGCCGTGGTGATGAAAAGCACTTTCGACAGATCGAACGGCACATCAAGATAGTTGTCGCGGAACGTGGAGTTCTGCTCAGGATCGAGCGCTTCCAGCAGAGCCGAACTGGGATCGCCACGGAAATCACGCCCTACCTTGTCGATTTCGTCGAGCATAAAGATCGGATCCTTGGTTTCGGCGCGCCGAATCCCCTGGATGATTTGGCCCGGCAGAGCGCCAATATAAGTGCGCCGGTGTCCGCGAATCTCGGCTTCGTCGTGAACGCCGCCCAGTGAAATGCGAACAAACTTCCTCCCCAGGGCCCGCGCGATGGACTTCCCCAGCGAAGTCTTGCCCACGCCCGGAGGCCCGACAAAGCAAAGAATCGGTCCTTTCATCCCCGGTTTCAAACGGCGCACGGAAAGATAATCCAGAATCCGATCTTTCACTCTCTTCAGGTCGTAGTGATCCGTGTCGAGAACTTCCTTGGCCTTGATAATATCGACATCGCCGCCGGAGGTCTTTGCCCACGGCAACACCGCAAGCCATTCGATGTAGTTGCGCGTAACCGAATAGTCCGCGGCCATGGGTGACATGCGCGAAAGACGCCCCAATTCTTTCAGAGCCTCTTTCTTCACATCATCGGGCATTCCCGCCGATTCGATTTTCTGCCGCAGCTCTTCATTGTCCCGCGCACCCTCATCTTGCTCACCCAGTTCTTTCTGGATGGCCTTCATCTGCTCGCGCAAATAATATTCACGCTGGGTCTGCTGCACCCGGTCCTGCACTTCCGACTGAATTTTGTTTCGTAGTTGCTGGACTTCCAACTCCTTGGCCAAATGCTGATTGATCTTCTCCAGCCGGACCCGAACGTCGGTGGTCTCGAGCGTATCCTGCTTATCAGCTGTCGAAAGAGATGGCAACGACGAGGCAATAAAATCCACCAGCCGGCCAGGCTCTTCAATATTCATCGCCACGGTCGAGAGTTCATCGGACAAAGTCGGCGAGCCCGCGACAATCTGCTGAAACAGCGTCAGAACATTGCGCTGCAGGGCCTCGACTTCGGAACTCTTGGGCGGAATCGCCTCGGGCACCGAGTCCACGCGTGCCCTCATAAAGGGCGCGAGTTGAGCGAACTCCACCAGTCGCACCCGTTCCAGACCCTCGGCGAAGACAAATAAGCTCTGGTTGGGCATCTTCACGACTTTGTGCACCACCGCCAGGGTTCCGACCGTGTACAAGTCGGTGGGCTGCGGTGTGTCGACGCGAGCTTCCCGCTGCGCCACCACCACAATCGTCTTATCCTCGCCCAACGAATTGATCAACTGGACAGAGCTCTCACGGCCCACCGTCAGCGGCAGCACGGCGTGCGGGAACAGCACCGTATCCCGCACCGGCAGGATAGGCAGCGCCCGGTCCTCCGATTCGCTATTCCTTGTGTTTTCTTTTACTTCTTTCGTTTCTTTGGCTTCTTTCACTTCTTTTGCAGTGCGCTCAGCGCGCGATGACTGTGCCATGATTTCACCTTGAGTGTAATATGCTCAAGTTTGATGAGATAAGAGCGCCGGAAGATGCAACCGACCTTCCGGAAACGATTTTCATGAGCTGATGAATTCTAAACCTTCCGCGGAGGCTTTGCACCAAACCAAAGGTACACAGAACGTTTGCAGCGAATCCCGCCGCTAATATGCGCAGGGAAACCTCATGGCAACAAGACGGTCTGGGCGGGTTTTCATGCCGAAAGGTACACTCCCAGCACTTTCACCGGACTCGCGCTCTCCGCCAGATGCCGCAGCGCGTTGCTCGCGACCTTTTCATCTCCACACAGCAAGTCGGCATAGAAGACATATTCCCAGGGCCGCCCGCGCATGGGCCGGGATTCAATTTTGCTCAAACTGATGTCTCGCAATGCAAATACGCTCAAAGCCTTGAATAGCGCCCCAGGAACATTCTTCACCCGGAACGCAATCGAAGTCTTGTTCGCGCCGGGAACCAATCGTCGTCCCTTGCGGATCAGGAGGAATCGAGTGAAGTTCTGCTTATCATCCTCAATGCCGGCGGCCAGCACGCGGCCTTTGTAGACGGAGGCCGCCTGGCGTCCGGCTATCCCAGCCGCGTCCCGCATCCCGCTCCCGATCACATGCTTCACGCCACCCGCGGTGTCGTAGAACGGCGTGACCTCAATCTTCGGATGCTTCCGAAAAAAATCGCGGCACTGATCCAGAGCCACAGGATGCGAATAAATCCGCCGGACATCGCCCATCTTCATCCCCGGCGCCGCGATCAGGTTATGGACGATCCGCAAGCGGTACTCCCGCTGAATGGAAACATTCCTCGCCAACAAAAGATCAAAGTGTTCCGCTACCGAACCAGCCAGCGAATTCTCGATAGGAATCACCGCCGCGTTGACAGATCCTCGTTCCAGCCGGTCGAACACTTCCACCGAACGTGCACAGGGCACGATCGCGCATCCGCGAACCATGCGCTTCGCGGCTTCATGGCTGAACGATCCCGCCTCGCCTTGGATGGCAATTTTCATACCAGCAACTTACCTACCCGATGTCCCCGAAAGCAAATCCTTCTCCAGCACAAACGCATCCACCCCATTCGAGTAGTAGCGCGGGATGCTCTTCACCACGCTGTACTGGTGACGCTTGTAGAAAGCCAGCGCCGCTGCATTGTCAACCGCAGTCTCAAGCACCACGCAATGGCACGAAGCGGCCCCCAAACGCTCTTCGGCAGTCGCCAGCAATTTCGACCCCACCCCAAAACGCCGGCTCGCCGGCGGCACGTCAATAGTAAGGATATGCCCCACTCCCCGCCGGTTCGCCTGGGCGACAATAAAGCCCAAAATCTTGACCTCGGAGTCATCCACCGCGACCATGGTAAACGCTCCCCGCAGCCGGATGTAAGCCGCCAGCTCCACCCGGGAGTAGGCAATGCCCGGCGCAAAGCATTCCTGATCAATGCGCCACAAGCTGTCGAAATCCGCGCGCCGAAACTCTCGCAGGACAAATTCCACCCCGCTATTGTAGCCGCGCACCTTCACCTGTTCCGGCCTTCTTCTTGATCCGCCAAGGCTTACGAATTCCCTCAAAAAATAGTCACCGAAACTGTTGCCTGCACTGCACCCCAAGACGTACCATTCGCATCTGAGATTAGTTGTGGGGCGCCTGATTCTATTTGACGCGGCTGGCGCGGTTGCCTTGGTGACGCTGTGGTATTTCTGCCTTGCCAGCTACAACCACCGCCGGGGAACCAAAGCCCTGCGCTGGGTGGAAGCCGCCTGCTCGAATCGTGGCCAGGTGACCGAAACCCGCTGGATGGGAGCCTCCCGCGTACAAGCCCACTTGCGATTCGCAGCCCACTGGTTCGAGAACGCCCGCGTGACTATCCGCCTCCTGCCTCGGCCGTTGCCCGTACAGTGGGTGATGAGCGCCTGGCACAAGCAAAGAGAAACACTGACCTTTGAAGCCGATCTGGACTGCGCGCCAGGCATCCGCTTGGAAGTGCTCCGGCATCGCTGGCTCACTCACAGCGACAACAAGCTGGTCCGAAAATCGCGCGACTGGACGATCGTCCGCCCAGGCCCGGTTGTCCTTACCACCTGTACAGAATGGAAGCAGGAACTCCCGCCCGTGATCAATACCCTGATGACCTCCCGCGGCCACAACCTGCTCAGCGTCCGCTTCGGTCCAGACTCCCCGCACTTGGCCGCGACCATCGACCTCGAAGCCCTCTCCGACGAACGCGCCGCCGCCGGCTTCCTGGGAGTCCTAAGAGACTTGGCCACCGGAGCCTCCACCCACCGCCACTAGAGGTCGCCGCTGCCTCTTTGCTCGTTAGGGACGGGCACCTCGCGAGCCTGCCCTGAGCGAAGTCGAAGGGTCCAAGCGGAGCAAAGCTCCGCACGCTTTCGGCCAGCGATAAACTCAGTTTCTCCGCGATGAGCTGCGAGTTCCCCAACGCCTCTTACCACAGACAGACAGAGTCTCAGTGAAGCCCCAAGAAAGGTTTCCTGACTCTGTGGTTAATCAGCTTTCCTCTGGCTCCGGCACGAACCGGTATCCCACGCCGCGGACCGTTAACAGGTGCTTTGGTTTGGCGGGATCGTCTTCGATGTAGCGGCGCAGGCGGACGATGAAGTTATCGATGGCGCGGGTGTCGGTGTCTTCGTGCAGGCCCCAGACTTCTTCCAGGATGGCTTTGCGGGAGACGATGCGGCCGCTGTTTTCAACCAGGTGGCGCAGCAGCTCGGCTTCCATCAATGTCAGCCGGATGGTGTTGCGGTTGACGCGCAGTTCCAGTTTGGCGAAGTCAAGGGTGCGCCCATCGAAGGAGAAGGCATCGGCGGCGGGCGCGGGGCTGACACCCATCCACTCGCGGCGCCGCAGCAAACCCTGCAGCCGCGCCAGCAGGATGGGAAGTTCGAAAGGTTTGGGAAGATAATCGTCGGCGCCCGAGGCAAATCCCTTGAGCACATCCTCGGGCCGGCCCCGGGCCGTCAGCATCAGCACGGGAACGAAATTTTTCGCCGCCCGCAGTTCGGTCGCGACTGCGAAACCATCCTTGCCCGGAAGCATCACATCGAGCACCACAGCATCGAACTCGTCGCGATGGTTCCGTTTGCCGCTTGCGGATTTGCCGTTTTCTTTCTTGCCGTTTTCTTTATGACCCAAAAGCAACTCGATCGCGCGCTCACCATCGCCAGCAACTTCAACGCTGTGCCCTTCCGCCTCCAGATTGAAACGCAGCCCCTGAGCCAAGTGAGCTTCGTCTTCCACAATCAGCACCCGGCTCATGCCCGATGCTCCCGAACCGTGCTCTCCTGGGTCCGGTTCTGCACAGCCGCGTTCTCCCGAAGAATATTTCGCGGCAGTTCGACGACCACGGTGGTGCCGTGTCCTTCGCCCTGGCTCTGCGCAAACGCCCGTCCGCCATGCTTCTTGGCGATGGCGCGCACGATGAACAGGCCCAATCCCGTCCCCTTTACGTGCGCCAGCGAACGATTGGAAACGCGATAGAAACGCTTGAAGACGCTCTTCAATTCGCCCTGCGGAATGCCCACTCCGTGATCCTGGATGCTCAACCGCACGTGCTTTTCGTCAGGCGTCTCAACGCGGATGGAGACGTCCACTTGATCCCCGGAATACTTGATGGCATTGTCGAGCACGTTGGTGACGGCCGTGCGCAACTCCTCGGGATCGCCGGTGACGCTCACTCCGGCTCCGTTGTCGGCGGGTTCGAAGCGCAGCGCCTGGGGCTGCAGATGATGACCGGTGCGCGCAACTTCCACGCACTCGCGAACCAGGCTCTCGAAGTCGATGGGAACGCGTTGGCGGCTGCTCTTCCTGTGGCCCGCGATTCCCGCCTTCAGAACCTGCTCAACCGTGCCGAGGAGACGGTCGGTATCGTCCAGCATGCGGCGGTAGAACTCCCGCCGCTGAGCTTCGTCCACGTCCCGATGCTGCAGCGTTTGTAGGTAGAGGCGGATCGATGCGATCGGGGTCTTGAGTTCGTGGGTGACGGCGTTGATGAAGCTGTCGTGCTGCTCGTTGCGGCGAATCTCACGCAACAGGAAAATTGTGTTGAGAACGAGCCCTGTAGTGATCGCCCCGAAGAAGATCACGCCCAGAAAGACTTTGATCCCTTCGCGCCAGTTAAGAATGATCCAGCCGAACCCAACGGCCACAGCCACGCCCGCCAGACCGACGCCTAGAACGAGGAATGTAATGGTCGCTTTGCGCCGGCTGGTGATGCGCATAAAACGATTCTACCGCGAAGAGGAAGGAAAACCGGAGAGAAGGGTGTGAGTGATGTTTTTCCCTTGTGTACCTTCGTATCCTTTGTGGTTTCAGCATTTGCACTTCTTTAACCACAAAGGACGCGAAGGTACACAAAGGACTGTCGATCAGAGACGACCTAAACCGAAGCGAGCTCTGGAGCTGCGGCCGTCGCTTTTGCTTCTTGCTTGCGGCCTAGTTTATCCAGCCTTACGCGATACACATGCCGCGCCAGGCCCAGCTTCTTGAGCGTCCAGATGCCATACCAGTTCATGTCGATTTCGTACCATCGCAAACCGTGGCGCGCGGAGACCGGGTGCGCATGATGGTTGTTGTGCCACCCTTCACCAAAAGTCAGGATCGCTACCCACCAACTGTTGGTCGAAAGGTCCTTCGTGACAAAGCGGCGTGTGCCCCAGCTGTGCGTTGCCGAGTTCACCAGCCAAGTCGTATGCAGGCCGACGACGGTGCGCATGAAAACTCCCCACAGCAGAAATGGCAGGCCGCCGATCGCCAGCAGGACCACGCCCAAGACAATCATCGGAACGTAGTGATATTTCGTGATCCAGACGTGGAACTTGTCCTTCGCCAGATCGGGCACATAACGTGCCAGCGTTGTGGTGTCATGATGCATGGACTTCCCGGTCAGAATCCAGCCCATGTGCGCCCACCACTTGCCATCGACCGGCGAGTGCGGATCGCCCTCGTGATCCGAAAACTGATGATGAATGCGATGCGTAGCCACCCAGAAGATCGGTCCGCCCTCGAGCGCCAGGGTCGCGCAGGTCGTTAGAACATATTCCACCCACTTCGGAGTCCTGTAGCCGCGATGTGTGAGCAGCCGATGGTAGCCCATGCCGATGCCCAGGCTTCCCGAAACCCACCAGAGAAACATTGACACGAAAAGAGCTTTCCAGGTGAACAAGAAGAGTGCAGCAATCGCACCAACATGAAACAGGCCCATAAAGGTTGCGGTTACCCAGTTGATTTCGTTTTCGGCGGCTGGCTCGCGGTGTAGCGCTTCAAGTTCCATGGCGGAATCCCTGTCTTCGTTGTGGGTGCTATGAAGTTAGGCTAGCAGGGACGGCCGGAACGGCGTGTAATAGTTCTGTAATAAGGATGCGGATTGGCATTACGGAAGTACCCGCAGGGTACCTTCTTTCGAGAATGGTGTCGCGACTGCGAGTCAAGCTGACGCGCCCTTTACTTCCACACCCGCCCATTTTTCGAGCAGCGTTAAGGTCGCCGCGTAGTCGAGATCGCCATGCCCATCCTCGTCAGCCACGTCGTAGATTTCTTCCACCGTCTCGAGGCCCGGCAGCCTGACCCGGAGTTCCTTGGCTGCCTCCACCGCTAACTTGAGGTCTTTGTGCATCAGGCGCAGCGGGAAATTCGGGGCGAAGTCGCGTTTCAGGACAAACGGAGCCTTGTATTCGACCACGCCCGAGTTCACCATGGACGCCTGGATCAATGGCAACAAGACCTCGGCATCGACTCCAAGTTTCGCCGCCAGGGTGAGGGCCTCGGCAAAACCTTCATAGATCATCGCGATTTGCAGATTCATTACCAGCTTGGCGGCTTGCCCTTTGCCGGTCTCGCCCATGCGGAAGACCTTTTTGCCGGTAGCCGCAAACAGCGGCTTCAATTTCTCGATGGCCGATTCTTCTCCACCGAGAATGAAAATCAGGGTGCCGCTTTCCGCTCCAGCCTTCGAGCCCGTCATCGGCGCGTCGACGTACTCCACGCCCTGCGCGCGCACCCGCTCGGCAAACTGGCGCGTGGCCGAAGGCGAGATCGTGCTGGAGTCGACGATGGTCATGCCCTGCCCCAGCGACTCGTGAACGCCTTTAGGTCCGAATAGAACCCCCTCGACTGCCTTGGTGTCCGAGACGCACATCCAAACCACTTCGGCTCCCTGCGCGGCTTCCGCCGGAGAGCCGGCGGTTCGTGCGCCTTCGACGTCCCTACCCGCACTGCGATTCCACACCGTGACTTCGTGACCGGCCTTGGCCAGGTTCCTCGCCATCGCCCGTCCCATGATTCCCAAACCTAAGAAAGCAACACGCATGATAGCTCCTATGAATTCGTCTGTAGAATCTCGCGAACTCTACGGCCGGAGACGTAAGCAATCTACGTCTCAACAACACACTCAACTGTAGCAACGTTGCTTGCGACGTCTCGGCCCGGGCAGCGGAGTTCGCGAAAAGACGTTCCCCACAAGGATTAGAACTGACCGCCGCATTACGGTCAAGCAATCATCAGCGAAATGTCTTAGAATGAAAGCAGCTCTCTCGCCCAAACATTGCAGAAGTCTGGAAACAGTTTGCCCAGTCTTTTGTGCGCTTGACAGTTGTAACCGGATCCAAGCCAGGTTCGGCCAGGAGCAGATGTTAAAGCCAACGCTTACGAATCCCGTCCTCCGCAAACGCGCGCGCGCGTTTGGGCAATTGGTGCGCCACTCCGCCGTGATTCCCCGAAGCGGCCATGCCTATAAACCTAAATTGGTCAGCAATGGGGAATTGGGCTTGACCTTCATCGGCCACTCCAGCTTTTTCATCCAGATCGGTGACCAGAATGTTATCGTCGATCCCAATTTTGCCCGCTGGCTCTTTGTGCTGAAGCGCCTGCGTCAGCCGGGAGTGCGGCTTCGCGATCTTCCCCCCATCGACCTGGTGCTGGTGACCCATGCCCACTTTGACCATCTGCACCGGCCGTCGCTGCGTGCCATCGTTCAGCAGGCGCGAAGTCGCGATGCCGCGCCGCCGATCATCGTCGTCCCGCATCATGTTCTGGACCTTGTCTCCGACCTGGGCTTCGGCGACGTGGTCGAACTCGACTGGTGGAACAGTTATCGCCATCGCGAACTCACCGTCACTCATGTCCCTTCGCGCCACTGGGGCGCCCGCATTATTAAGGATTCTCATCGCGGATACGGTGGCTATGTGCTGCGCGACAGCAAGCACTCGCTCTATCACGCCGGAGACACCGCGTATTTTTCTGGCTTCCGCGAGATCGGACAACGTCTAGCGCCCGAGCTGGCGCTGCTGCCCATCGGAGCATACAATCCTCCGTCGTTCCGCAATGTCCACGCCAATCCCGCCGACGCCACCCGCGCCTTCCTCGATTTGAAATCCCGCTGGATGGTCCCCATGCACTACGGAACTTTCAAACTTTCCCATGAGCCAATGGACGAACCCTTGCAGTTGCTTGAGCAGGAAGCCAAGGCCGCCGGCATTGAGGATCGCGTTCTGGTCTTGGAAGAGGGTGTGACGAGGTTCTTCTAGGAGAGATTCTTAGCCATGACCGTCGTCAGAGCCGCTGTGCGAACACACGGACTCGCGGTCGTCGTCGCAACATGTTTAGTCGCAATCGCCCCTGCACAAGAGAGTGTCTGCAATCTACCGCTGTGCGTTTTTTCTCAAAGCTCCGTATCTTCAACGCAGTTTTCTTGGAAAGATATTTGCAAGCAACAATTCGGAACCATTCGAGGCTGGCCCACCCTTCCACTATCCTAGCTCTTCAGGGTGCCCCGCTCAAGCTCAGCTTGGGCGGGGTTTTCGCGAGACCCGAAAACGTTTGCCCCGGTTGAACGACATCCTCTACTTGCCAAATACCCCGACCGCGCTCAGCACTTGATAGCTCGTAGTCCAACCTGATCCGATATTGTTCGAGAAATACTTCCCCTGCTTTTCTGCATAGTTGTCCGCCCACAGGTCCCAGGTATCCTGAAACTTGTTCTCGGGACGCAGAACCACCCAATACAACTGGCCCTTCTTGACCGGGATCCCCTTGGCGTACTTTCCCGTCTGCAATGTGCAGCAGGTCCAAACATCCGGCAGGTTGGAAAAATGCCAGGTGTGAAGCGCCTTCCCCGGAACTCCATGGTTGTCCTGGTTCAGGCTGACCACCAGCACATTGGTGCCTTGGAAATGCGTCGCTCCCACTGCGACCTCAGTCACCAGATGGTCGGCCTTCGGTCGGAATCCGTTCCCCACCATTTCCGGCCAGGGCTGCCCTGTCTGCGTGCCCAGAATGCCAATCGCACTGAGTATGCTGTACACGTGGTCACCCGTTCCCAAAGTGCTGTAGATCGTTACCAGGCTCGGCGGCGGCAACTGCGCCGGCATAAGAGGCTCCGCGGGTGCGCTCGCTAGAATCGCACTTCGTCCCCCATTCAGCTTGATCATTCCGACGTTGTTCCCCTGCGCCGAAGCCGCGACGCTGATTGCCAAAATCCCCACGCTAATGAAAAACCCGGAAATTACATTTTTCGTCATCGTCCCCTCAATCCCGTGAATTGAATGTCAGCAGATCTCGCAGCCTCCTTAGCTTTGCCGAAAGCCGCGCCTGCATCTGAATTCTACCTTCAAATGCCGCACTGCGCGCGGCCTTTCGAGCCAAGCATCGATAAAGACTGCCGCAGAGTCCTTCTTCCCCAACGGATTTCCTCCGTTCACGACACCGCGAACGGGAGGGCACGAAGGGAGGGCACGACTTCAGGGGCTGCGGAAAAGTATGATTCGTGCAGGTTTTGGGAAGGGCCCACCTTCAGTCGGGCCGCTAAGTCGTTTGAAATTGTGTCGGCGCTTAGCGCCCTGAAGTGAGCTCTTTTGTCGTCGGCGACTCTTTCCGCAGCCTCCTGAGTCGTGCGGCAACCAAAGCCGAAATTTTGTTTACAACTGGAATTCTCGTAGGATAATTGCGTCACTGCGACTCGGGCGTATCGCCCAAATCACGGCCACCCCAGGGAACTGTCTCGAAAATTCTATCGCGGAAGTGAGGAGGTGCTCCCATGAAGTTCGCCGCTAAAGGCGTATTTCTATCCCTTGCAACATCATCGTGCAGGAGAACCGCAGCCCGGACACACGACTGTAAAACGCGGGTGCGGGTGCCCGTCCTTCTCGCGTTCAATGCGACAGGACGCGCCTTTTAGATGCCCCCCTTCAGCAAGACCAGGTGGACTTTGTGTTTCAGGCTGGTAGGGGCCCTTTCACCCAGCCGGTGCCGGAATTCCCAAAATGGGAACCGGCTCCCCGAGTCACCCACTTTCTTCTTGCTCCCATCCCCTCGCCTGCGTTAATATAGATACACGCAGGTTATCTAAAAGATAATCTGGTCATTGCAACAACCGATCTTTGACAACCCGACCGTCGGCGCAGCCCTGGACCGTCCCGACTGCGAATCCGACTAACGCGGCGAAGGCGAGAATCTTTGCCGAGCTCCATCCCCGCGGTCCCGAAACGGAACCGCACTCAGCCGTACGCTACCGTAACTCCAATGTTTCCAAGATTTTGCCTGTAACTACCTTAAGAACCATAGATCTAGGAGGCAAGAAAATTTCCGGTCCTTTGTTTTCTAGATTTTGCGCTGAAATGAGAGTTTTTTTGAGTGAAATGTTGCACCAAAATATGTGCATGTGAGTTATTCGGCACAAGACAGAAGCTATTGCAGCTTCGCGTACTCTGCCTTGGCTTGCTTCAGAATGGGGATATCGGGGTCGGCGTCTTTCCAGAGGGCGAGTATATCTTTGTAGGCGGTGCGTGCCCGCACGCGGGCCGCGTCGGCTTCGGCTCCCTGGGAGGTTCTCGACTCCATGGCATTGGCACGAGCTACTCCCAGATGCGCCAACGCGCCCGTCCAACAGTTCCAAACAATGCCGCTATGGTCGAGAATCTTCCGAAACTCGGCTGCGGCAGCACTGCTCTGTCCGGCTGCCAAATATGCCTCTCCGCGTACATAGATCGGATAGAGGCACGAAATGTTCGCAACGAACGGAATTTGCCCCAACTCGATAAGCGAAGCAGCTGCCGGATCACTCGGCGCAGAAGCCGGGTGTTTTCTGTCCAGCGCCAATTGCGCCTGAACCGCTGGCAGCCAAAGCGCCTGAATCTGCGTGTCCAGTGGGAAGCGTTTTCCCAAGTCCTGGGCCAAAGACTCGGCTCGCGCGGCATCGCCTGACATGGCAAACGCGAGAGCGGCTTCGGCTTCGGCCCCGCGGCTGGCACGAGCCAGCTTCAAGGCCTCTGCCGCCGTCTGCCGGGCTTCCGCAACATTGCCGTAAGCTGCTTGTTGCAAAGCAGCATTAGCCAGATAAACCGCCCCCGTTTCTTTGTTATCCGCTCGAACCGCGGAGTCAACCGCTCGCTTGGTCAGCTCCCGCGCCTCGCCAAGATGGCCGCCATACGCCGCCGTGTCGGACGCGAGCGCAAGTCCGACGTTCTCATACTCGGGCTTGCCCGCGAACCACTGTTGTTGTTCCGCCATCCCCGCGGAGTCGGCCCCGAAAAAAGCGACAATGTAGAAGGCACTGTGGAATATAACATCGTCTATTTTTCGCGCCTGCGCCTCGTGGATGAGCTCCTGTGCCTGGTCGAAGCGCTGCAGGGCAAGCCTGTAGTAGGCGAGGTTCTCGTACAAATACGTTCGATCCGGGGCAAGGCGGACGGCTTGCCCCGTGATCTCCACGGCTTTCTCATACTGTCCCTGGGCGGCGAACACTAAGCCCAAACTGTTGTACGCGTCGGGCTCGCGCGGGTAATTCTCGATCGACTCCTGATTGATCTGCGCCGCCTTATCCAGTTCTCCGGTCACATTCGAATAGTAGTTGGCAGTGATACCGAGCCTTTCCCTCTCGCTGGCATGCTCGCGCAACTGAAACGCCTTGCTGAAGTACTCGCTGGCCCGCCCCAGTTCACCGAGATTGAAGTAGTTCCAGCCCACGGCCCAGTAGCCCATCGCAAAATTCGGATCAAGCTCGATGGCCCGTTGATCGTAAGCCAGGGCTCCGATTGTGCCTTTTTCGTTAACGGCCCTTCTGCCAAGGCTGTACGCTTTCAGAGCTTCAAGCGAAGACGTAGTAGCCTGTTCGAGCGGAGCATCAAACTTCTGCACCGTGGCCAGCGATTCGCCCAGTTCGCTGCGCAACTTGGACGCCGCCCCGCCCAGCACGTTCAACACCGCCTCCTTGGACGCCGCCGTCACCTGCTCCTGCGCCAACGTGTCTCCGCTATCGCAATTCACCGCCTTCAACCCCAGCACATATTCGCTCCCCAGACTGCCGATTGATCCGGCAATGTAAGCCTTGCTGCCCGCCCGCTGGCAGAGCTCGCGAACCACGTCGGAAGTAATCTTCGTGTTGGCCAAGCGTGTCATCAGTTGCAAGGTCTTCGCGACCTCACTGTCGGGAAGCACATTCAGGAACGGCGATTGGCGCAGGGAAACGCTGAGCGCCGTCTTCAGCGTGTCGTCGAACACCGTGTCGCCCGTGCTGTTGGCGAAATCAGAGACCACAATGGTGTCCCTATCCGTCAGGCGCTTGCTCTGATGCGAACGATAGTAAAGTCCGCCCGCCGCCAGCAAAGCCACGGTTAGGACGGGAACCGCAATCTTCCATCGCTTTCTGGCTTGACTCACAGAAGCTGTGTGAACAGTCACCGTGTCCGGGCTTGCCACCATAGCGTGACCGCTCTCGGAGTCCCGCTTCAGCCGTTGCAGATCGGCTCGCATCTCCGCCGCGCTCTGATAGCGCAGGTTGCGGTCTTTCTCCAGAGCCTTATTGATCATCCGTTCCAACTCGGCTGGCAGGTCGGGGTTGAGACGGACAGGAGCCACCGGAGCGCGATTCAAGATTCCATCTAAGACCAGGCCCGAAGTCTCTCCGCGAAAAGGGAGCTTGCCGGTCACCATTTCATAGAGCACGACACCGAAAGAAAAAAGGTCAGTACGGAGATCGAGTTCTTTCCCGCGCACCTGCTCGGGCGACATGTAAGCTACCGTGCCCAACGCCGCTCCGGGGCCGGTCAGGTGCTCGTCGCTGTCTTGAGTGGATTGTGCTGGCTCACCCGATTCCTGAGCGACTGTCTTTCCCGCGTAGGTCATCTTGGCCAAGCCAAAATCCAAGACTTTCGCGTGACCCCGCTCAGTAACGAAGATGTTTGCCGGCTTAATGTCTCGATGAACGATGCCTTTCGCGTGGGCGGCATCAAGAGCGTCGGCGATCTGAATTCCGATCGACAGCACCGTCTCAGTTTCCAGCGATCTGCCCCCGATAAAGCGCTTAAGGGTCATCCCGTCGAGGAATTCCATCGCGATGAAGGCCTTACCCTCTTCTTCGCCAATGTCATAGATCGTACAGATGTTCGGGTGATTCAGGGCTGAAGCAGCTTTGGCCTCGCGCCTGAACCGTCCGAGAGAATGAGGATCATTGGCAACATCATCGGGCAAGAACTTCAGAGCCACAAAACGGTTGAGTCGTGTGTCCTCGGCCTTGTACACCACGCCCATTCCGCCGCCGCCGAGTCTTTCGACGATACGGTAGTGCGAGATGGTTTGACCGATCACTGGCGCGAATCTTACGTCTGTGAAAGGGGCAAGTCAATGAAAGCGGGGGATAGGAGGTAGAGCGTTTTGAAACTGCCCTCCATGGTCACTAACTATTAATATCGAGCAGCCCGCGAGGGTCGCGATCGAGTAATAGGCTGAGGATGCCGGGATATTCGCGTGGGGCGAGTACGCGGGAGTACAATTGCGGCGCTCGGCAATACACCCCTGGAATAAGAAACCGAGCAGGTCCTCCTTTCGCGAACTGCTTGCCATTCTTGGTGCCGCACCCATGAAGGACGTCCGCTTCGTCTTTGTTCGTTCGCCACGAAATTCCACTTTCTAAAAATGATTTATGATTTCTGAAAGGCTCGCCCTCTTAACTGGTAGAATAGGGGTTCTCTCGTTTGCGACGCATGGTGGGGCCGAAATCATCCTAGAAGTGGGATAAACTGACGACACGTCCCGCGCGGACGACTCGGTGAATCTCGGGATTTACCCAGGCTCGCATCTGGCAGGATTGCGGGAGTCTGTTTGCGAAGAATGGACGCCCCCGGCGGGCCGCCAATATCGCCTCGACGGCATCTCAATCAACTAGACTTGGAGTCATCGCAATTTGATAGTAAGTTATTCAGCACGTCTAGGCCTGCTTATGGTGTCGATCTTATCCGCTGCGGCTTTTTGCGGAGCTCAGAGCGACCCTCAGACACAACCATCGGACCCTGCCCAATCCACCCAATCGCCCGCGACCAATTCTTCAAAGCAGGATAAACCCGCAGACCAAGCTTCCACCCCGGGTGATTCTCAGAACCCAGGCAGCCCTGCCCAACAAGATACAAAGAAGCCCAAGGACGACCGGATGTTTTACGTGATGCCGAACTACTTGACGGTGGATAGCCAATCACAGGTGAAGCCAGTCTCATGGAAAGAGAAGTTCGCCATGGCAGCAAAGGGCTCGTTCGACCCCTATGAATTCACGATCGTGGGCATCGTGGCGGGCATTCGGCAAGCGGAAAATGCCTACCCTGGGTTCGGACAGGGAATAGAGGGATACGCGAAGCGGTATGGAGCGGCTTTCGCCGACCAAGTGGACGGGAATATCATGGTGGGCGGCGTTTACCCCACAATCCTGAAAATCGATCCGCGCTATTTTCGATTGGGCACGGGTTCGTTCGTACGCCGCTTTGGTTATGCCTTCGACCGTATTTTCATCGCTCGAACAGACTCCGGCTCTCGCGTGTTCAACGTTCCCGAGTTTGCCGGCAACGCAACGGCGATTGCCATTTCCAACGTCTATTATCCCGCATCCGATCGCGGTTTTACGACGAGCTTGTCATCCTGGGGAACGCAAATGAGCATCGACGCCTTTGGCAATGAGCTGAAGGAGTTTTGGCCCGACATTCACCATTATTTACAGAGAAGACACGAACGCCACATGCAGAAAGAGCAGCAGAAAGCAGCCGATTAAAACGTTCCAACCCGTGGCTTCACACTTACCCGGTTTCTGCCACTTGGTGCATCCAAACGCCCATTTAGGCAATCCAACTTCGAGTAACTGGTTGGAATTGTTTGAAATGCAGATCGGGCCCGAGCCGGAAATACGGATGTTTGGGGGAGATTTTGAAAGCGATTCGATTGTTTTGCGTGGCGGCAGCGCTGGCCGGGACGTTGACAGCGGCATCGGTTCAAGCTCAGGAACCACCATCCGCGCGCGAACCGTCCCGAGGAGGAACGGTGCCGTCGGGTCCGGATGATATTTCGCTGTCCACCAATGTCGCGCCACTAAATGTTTCGTTAGCCGATGTCTTGCCAACCGAGGTTCCGCAAGACCAGAACCCGCCACGAACCGCCACACCCACGGATGAAAAGTCCTCCCCGCCCGACGCTCCAACACCTGCGATCAAACATCCGGATCCAAATGACTCCAACGACCAGTACGGTAAGCAATCCAAGAGAATTTTCGGGATTATTCCAAATTTCCGCGCCGTCAGCGCCAACACGCTGTTGCCTCCGCTCAGTTTCAAGGGCAAACTCTGGCTGGCGACCCAGGATACGTTCGATTACTCCAATGTCATTTTCGTGGGAGCGCTCGCGGGAATTGCCATGGCCGGCAAATCTCAGCCGACCTTTGGACAAGGTGCTGAGGGCTACGGCAAATACTACTGGCACACCTTTGTCGACGGCGGCGTAGAGAACTACATGACGGAAGCGATTGTCCCAGAGGTGACTAGAGAAGACCCGAGATACTATACCCTGGGCCAAGGCGGATTCTTTAAGCGGACCGGGTATGCGGTAAGTCGGCTGTTCATCACCAGGACCAACTCGGGAAAGAGGACGTTCAATCTGTCGGAGGTCGTGGGGGCTGGCGCGGCCGCGGGCATCGGCAATGCGTATTACCCGGCTCAGGACAACCAGTGGGTGAAAACGTACCAACGTTGGGGAACGCAGGTGGGCTTGGACGGCGCTTTCAACGTATTAAAAGAGTTCTGGCCGGACGTGAATCAGGCGATATTTCACGGAAAATACTAATTCCCGCTTAAGTCATAGCCGCTGTGCTCCGGCAGACAGACCTTCATGCAGACAGCTTAAAATCCCAGGTCTCGCCGCTGTTGCGAGACCTGGGCGAGGACCACATCCACGACGTGTGAGCCGAAATGACGAAGAAAAAGGGCAATACCCATGACGGACGTAGCCACTCCCAGGTCTCGCAAAACCAGCGAGACCTGGGACACCCGGCATGACAATCATCAAAACTCCAACTTGTTATCTCGCCTGGGCGAGCTTCGTAACAACTGCGGCAACTTTATCGAGTATCTGGTTCCAGCCCTCCATTTGACCGCTGTTTTTCGCGCTCTCCATGGGTTCATTTCCAATAAAGGTGAGTTTCGTCCGGCCGTTCCCGAGATCCTCAAAGATGGTCACGTCGTACGCACCGTCTATTGCCTCATGTTCTATTCCTAATTGCGCAGGCTCAATCTTGTTTCCCTTCGAGTCGGAAAAGTACATCAAGGAAACGATCTTCTCGTACGGAACAATCTCGTGGTATTCAACCGCATTCCAGAACTCCTGCCCATCCGGCGCCTTCATGCAGCAGAGAAATTTTCCTCCCACGCGAAAATCCATCTTGCAAACCGGCGAAGTAAAACCCTTCGGCCCCCACCACTGCATCACGTACTTCGGGTCGGTCCACGCCTTCCACACCAACTCGCGTGGGGCATCAAAAATTCTTGTAACCACCATCCGCTCAATTTCGCTAACCGTGTTTTCTGTCATCGCTGGCCTCCTCTTTCTTCATTTGATTTACAACTGCATCCAGTTTGTCGAAGTTCTCTTCCCAGAATCGGCGATAGCTAAACGCCCAGTCGCGGACTGTTTTGATCGCCTCTGGCCTAAGCTTGCACACACTCTCTCGTCCACGCTTCGTCTTGCTCACAATCCGCGCCCGCACCAGGTAGGCGATATGTTTGGAAATCATCTGCTGCGAAAGTGCAAACGGTTCCGTCAATCCATGCACAGAGGCAGGCCCATGGGAGAGTCGTTCGATCATTGCCCGCCGGGTTGGATCGGACAAAGCGGCAAACGTTGTACCCAATCTATCCACAACCATATGGTAGTGGATTATCTGGCAATGTCAAGTGTGAATTTTGCGATCCCTGATTTCAAGCGCTGGCGGGTAATTTTCTGGCCGGGCTGCAGTGGAGGAGGCAGCGTGCCGCGAGTTGCTCCTTCAAAATGATCTCTTTCTCAAACATCAATAAGCAGTATGGCAAGCAGTTGCTCTTCGTAGACGCTTCGTTTCAGTTGAATCCCGAGGGGCTCAACATGCGGATCGATGATCGCCGATTGACTTTTCCAATAGAGGCGCACCTCATCGCGTCCGTTGACACCTTCCGTTCCATTACCCCAGACCACCTCTGAATGCATGGCCGCGAGAACGCTCTCGTGTCGCGGCCATGGAAGAGGGCATAGGCTCGTCTAAGAGTTCCACATCATCCGGCATTCAGTTGCCTTTTTTGATGGCAAATATCGAACGGCCCGGCACAGTACCGGACTCCTCGCGATCGCCGAGGTGCTCTATGCTAAGTGCCGGCTTTGCTGTACTGCGGACACATTTTGACGTTGCAGAAGAATCCGGAAACCGAGTCCGTGCGTGACAAAAAGCAGGGGCACGATGAAAGTCGGAATGAAATAGGTGGCGCCCAACTGCCCGGCGACGAGTCCGGCATGATTGGCCTGATAGAAGGCGTTGAAAAGATCGGCTGCACCCCAGATATTAAAGATCCAGGCGATTCCAACGCCAACCCCACTGGGCAGCGATATCAGTGCAAGCAAAGCGAGTATCGCCGCAATTAGGTCCCCATAGGCCGCCGAACGTGCGAAAACGGACGGCAGGTCAGCCGATACGACCCCAGGTACTAGAAATGCTAATCCGATGAAGCGGAAGCTGTGCAGGATGAGCAGAGGCCGCAACGCTTCGGCCCGCGACCGAAGCCGGAGTTCCGGCCAGAGATATCGGGTGACGACGATACCCCACGCGATGAAGCTGAATGCGATGCTGACGAAAAAAGCGAGTTGCGTTTGCATAAATTCCTCCTATTGAGATTCCAGCCATTGCGGGCGGCCGGTGGCAGAAGTGGACTTCTTGTTGACTGACGCTGCAGACTTGGCGCGGTCGGTGATGCCGTGCTCGCGCCGCCACACCTTGGATTCGGGCGCGACCTGCGGCTGGGATGGGAACGGACGGCGCAGTTCACGATCGTAACGATCAAAATTGAAGCCAGGACGGAGCGAGGCGATCGTGAACTGCGCGAACTCTCGGAGCCAGTTGCCGGGAGTACGCTTGTTTTGGGGTTGAGCTGCATAGCGACGTGCGATCGTCTCGAAGTCCTCTGGGGAGCGCCCGGTCGCATCAAGCACATCGGTCGTCGGTGCTCCCAGTTCAAAGGCACCGCGCTTGTGATCGTCGATGTAATAACGCACGTTGCGCAAGACATCGATCGGCAAGCCGGCCATCCGTGCACCCTTCATGAACAGCCATGTCGGGGACGGCATAACTCTGACCGATCGTCCGACGGCACGGCCGATCGCTTTCGCCATGTCCTCCGCGCCGAGAAGCTCCGGTCCGGTGGGGCGGTAGCTCTTCCCGGCGTGCCGCGCCGGATTGATCAGGGCTGCGACGGCGACTCGCGCGATGTCCTCATTCGAGGGTGGCGCATTGCGGCTTTCGCCATACAGCCAGGGGAAGACGCCGAGATGCGCCGCCAACCCAATCGTCAGCAGATACGCGTCAGCAAAAAAGCCTGGATTGACGATCGTATGCGCGACTCCGGGCGTCATCGAAAACAAACGGTCGACCAGCCAGTGCTGGCGGGTCATGAGAGAAGGATGCGAGGGACTCGATAGCCACTGGGTCAGGGCTACGACATGTTCGAGCCGGGCTTCCTTGGCGGCGACCGCGAACGCCACCGCCCCCTGAATCATGTAAGGATCGAGAGGCGGACAATAGTAGGCGCCCTGAACGTCCCTTAGCGCATCAGCAACGCGCTCGACATCGCTCATGTCGGCGACTGCGATCTCGGCCCCTTGCGCCTTCATCCGCGCACTCCGCTCATCTTCCCGGCGCACCATAGCGCGGACGGGAAAGCCGGCTTTCAGCAGTTCGCTAACCACGACGCTGCCCGTTTTCCCGGCCGCACCAGTGACGATAATTCTCGGCTTGTTCATGATCATTTCCTCCTGAAGGGTTTCATTCATGCAGCTAGCCCTCCCGTGAGCAGAGTCATGGCTGCGGTACTGGGCCCATCAATGCCCTGAGCGGCATCAACGGTCCGACGGGAATGTACTCGTGATTTAGCAACTCTTCCTTCGCTAGAGGAAGGGTTTCCACGATGGCTCGTGCCTCGTCCTCGGTGTTTGCGTTGACCAGGAAGATCACCCCTTTGCCATCGCCGCGCGAATACCACTGTTGGATTTTCCCGTCGAGATAGAGCTTCACCGTTGCCCGAATCTCCTTCGGGATACCGGCCATGATTTGTTGAGGAGTTACGCCCTGCTTGGCAGTCTCAATGACCAGCACTGCGGTGGTTTTAGGTGTAGGCACGCTGGACGCGCCTGAAGCGGCCCCGGACTGTGTCTGTTGTGGCATGATGAAATTCTCCTTTGTAGAATTCGAGCATTGATATCGCCTGCTTCTTCCCTTAACAGATCGCGGCTGCGACAGGCTTCAGTCGCGGATCAGGACTGGAGGTTGCACGCCAATCGTTCCTCCTCCGGCGGCGCCATTTCGAGGAGGTCACTGGAACGCAGCTGGGTTCAGCATCCGTAGGGGCGTCAGCGGCCCGACGGGAATGTACTCGTGATCCATCAAATGTGCTTTCGCGAGCGGCAGCGTTTCCATCAGGGCCCGCGCCTCGTCCTCGGTCTTCGCATCCACCAGGAAGATGACGCCTTTGCCATCGCCGCGCGAATACCACTCGCGAATTTTCCCGTCGAGATAGAGCCTTACCGTCGCCTGAATCTCGTCCGGAATAACAGCCATGACTTGTTGAACGGTTACTCCCTGCTTGGGAGTCTGAATGACAAGCACTGCGGTAGTTTTAGGTATGGCCCCGCTGGGCAAGCTCTGGCCAGCCTCGGGTTGCGATTGCGCGAAAGTCAGGGCTGGAAGCACTGCGATAAGCAAAGCGATCATGAGTTTCATCGGTTCTCCTCTCGATTCAGTTTGGTGACGCTACGCTCCTATAGAGTACGCACGTACTCTATAGGATTAAAAAAATTACTCTTCAGCGAAGCTGTTTATGAAAAATCTTCTCGCCTCCATCAAGATGTGCTCACGCCTGTGAGGGTCCGAATTAACCCGGGCCATCATCAATACTCCCGCCATGCTGGGGAACAACAACCTGATCTTCGCTTGTTTCTCCTCTCGGGTATGACCGGTCACGAATGGCAGGAACCGCTCACGATACGCTTCTAACAACCCCTCGATCCTTCTCCGCACGGCTACCGGTTTCCGCGCGAGTTCCGGCCCGAGAGCCGCGCGTACGCAACCGGTTCCCGGAGAATTTGCGTGGCCCACGCTTAGATAGCGCTCGATGATCGCCCGCAGAGCCTGGCCTTCGGGCGCGGACTTCGCAACTTCCACCAAGCCCCTTCCCGTTTCGTCGAGTGCCCGTGCCACCGCTTCGACGAACAGGTCGTCCTTGCTCTTAAAATGCCGGTAGAAGCCGCCCTTTTTCAGGCCTACCTTCTTCATCACCGTTCCGATGCCGCTGCTGTCAGCGCCGCGCTCGCGGAACGAGCGAGCAGCCACGGAAAGAATCTTCTCGTGATTCTCCGCTTTGTGTTCCGGGGAGTATCGCATAGAGTAAGAGTACGAACGTACTCTAATGTTTGTCAAGGTCTACCTTGAAGCCATCGCAGGGAGCGGACGCGTCAGCGATCTCCACTACAAACGCGAAGCCTCGGGGACCGGCCCACGCTTTCCCCGTGCACAAAACGCGGGTGCCCCTTCTTTCTCGCGTTCTTTGCGCGAGGACTGGTCTTTTAGAGGCCTCTCCTTCAGCAAGACCAGTGGACTTTGTGTTTGAGGCTGGCAGCGGGCCTTTCACGTAGTCGGTGCCAGAATTCCCAAAATGGGAACCGGCTCCCCGAGTCACCCACTTTGTTCTTGCTGTCATCCCCCCGCCTTCGATAATATAGATACACGCAGGTTATCTGGAAGATAATCTGACCATTGTAACAACCGGTCTTTGACAACCCGACCGTCGGCGCAGTTTTGGACCGTCCCAACTGCCAACCGACCAACTACGGCGAAGGCGAAAACCTTTGCCGGGCTCCATCCCCGTGGTTCCGAAACGGAACCGCAGGCAGCCAGGCACAGCGATAACTCTCATGTTTTCTAGATTTTGCCTGTAACTACCTTAAGAACCATAGATCTAGGAGGCAAGAAAATTTCCGGTCCTTTGTTTTCTAGATTTTGCGCTGAAATGAGAGTTTTTTTTAAGTGAAATGTTGCACCAAAATATGTGCATGTGACAGGACACTGCTTTACATGGCCGGCGCGTAGAAGTAATAGTCCGCGGTATAGCTGCTCTTTGTTGTTTCAGCGTCACGATGCGACTGGTCGCATCCCTCGGATGGCGGCTTGCCCCCGTGAGTGCGGACGCGCTGAATCGTCGTCACGTTGGTGAGCAGGCCTTTTCCGGCATGCCCTACCACATTTAGCAGCAACCACTGGACGGAGCCGGCATCCGGCGAGTCCACGTGCGCCGCAGCTTTGCCCGTGACTTCGCTGCCGTCGTTCAGCTTCCACGTCGGACCGGCGAAATGGCTTCCGATGATCTTGCCTTCCTGATCTTTCAGTTCGGCGTCGGGCGCCTTGAGGGTCCAACTGAACTTGCCGTCCGCACCGGCCTGGCAGGTATAGATCTGCGATCCGGTGGCATGCGCGAGCAAGACAACTTCTTCGCCGTGAGAAGCCTGAATCGCAGCCGGAACGTCGGGTGGAGACACTTTCTGCGCCCAGGCCGCAGGAAGTCCGAGTGTGACGAGGCCGATCGTGATTGCCGAAGCTTGCATGAACCCGCGCATGGCGGGATTGTAGCAGCCCGGGAACCGATCAGAAAAGATCCTGTAGCGAGATTTGCAGCCGCTTTTTAACAACTTTTAACATTGGTTGGTCTAGACTCGTCCTCCGGAGGATGTTCTATGACTGACAAGGTAAAAGCCGTACCTGACGGATTCCACACCATCACGCCCCATCTGACGGTCAGCGATGCCCGTCGCGCCCTCGAGTTTTACCAGAAGGCCTTCGGCGCCGAGGTTCTGAACGTTTCCCCTGGTCCAGGAGGCAAGGTGATGCACGCTTCCATCAAGATTGGAGATTCCATTCTGATGTTGAACGATGCGTTCCCCGAGTTTGGCGGTGATCCCGCGCCGTCTGCCAAGGGAGGCACTGGCGTCGGCCTCCACATCTATCTCGAGAACGTGGACGCCGCATTCCAGCGCGCGGTTTCGGCTGGCGCCTCGGTGAAGATGCCGTTAATGGACCAGTTCTGGGGAGATCGCTACGGTGTCGTGATGGATCCCTTCGGACACAGGTGGTCGCTGGCCACCCACACCCGAGACATGTCTCCCGAGGAAATGCAAAAGGAACAGGAGCAGGCCTTCAGCAAGATGCCGAAGTCGGCTTAATACGCCAGCAGGATTCTCAGGTCTCGCAGGTTGTTGCCGGTAGGCCCGGTCATGATCGTGTCGCCTAACGCTTCGAAGAACGGGTAGGCGTTGAAGGCGAGAAGGCTGGCTGCCGGCTCCAACCCGCGGGAGCGTGCTCGTTCCTGCGTGGTTCCGTCCGCGATCGCACCCGCAGCGGAGCTGTTGCCGTCGATTCCATCCGTGCCGGCGCTGAGCGCCGTAATATTTTCGCCCGCAATCTTCTTCGCGCAGGCCAGCGCAAACTGCTGGTTGCGCCCGCCCACGCCTCCGTTTGTGACCTTCACGGTGACTTCGCCGCCGGAGAGAAGGCAAACCCGTTCCGATTTCTCGCGCAATTCACGCAAGCGCTCCAGCAGATAGTCGGCGGCACGTGCGTAGTCCCAGTCGTCGCAACTGTTATCCACTTCTACGGTGAAGCTATGGCGCTCGGCTTCTTTCTTGCCGGCCTCCAGCAAAGTCGAGTTCGACAATACCGTCCACCAGCGGCTGCGATGGAAAGCCGGGTCGTCTGACTTGGGAGTTTCTTCCAACGCATGGCGCTGAAATAATTCGCGCACCGAGGCCGGAAACTGCTCGAGCAGCCGGTGCTCCGCTGCGATGGCGTAACAGTCTTCTACGCTGGTGGAGTCGGGCATAGTCGGACCGGAAGCTAACGCATCCGGTGTGTTGTCGGGAACGTCCGAGACCAGAATCGAGACCTGCCGTGCCGCTAACGCCGCCTGTGCCAATCGTCCTCCCTTGATCGCCGACAGATGTTTGCGGATGGCGTTGATCTCGGCAATGGGAGCTCCCGAATGCACCAGGACACGGTAGGTCGCAATCAATTCCTGCAGAGAAATCTCGTCATCGATCGGCTTCTCCACAATCGACGACCCTCCGCCGCTCAACATAAAAATCACCAGCGACGCCGCATTTTGTGCCCCCAGCGACTTCAGCATAGCCTCGGCGGCGCGAATCGATTCTTCATTCGGCGTGGGATGTCCACCGTGAAAATAGCGGAACCCCCGGGCTTGCGACACGGGCTGCACCGAGCTGGCGATGATTCCCTCGAAATTGTCTCCCGCCTGAATTTCTAGCGCGCTCACCATCGTGTGTGCGGCCTTGCCAATGGAAACCACCAGCACGCGGTTGTAGGAGTGCAGATCGTAAAGGTCTTCGCAGACGCGCAACACCCCGCGCTCACAACCGACGTGACGCTCGAAAGCGCGGTCAATGCTGGATTCGCCAAGCGCGTGTTCGAAAATCTGACGCGCCGTAACCCGCATCTCGATGGCGATTCGTTCGCGGTTGGCGGCGGCCGTGGACATGGGAGGATTATAAAAGCGATTGGCTCTCCTCCGTGTACTCTACGGCGTTCCACAACGGCCTCGTCGATAGAAGCCTTTGATCGCAGAGCACGCCGAAAGCCGCAGAGTGCGCCGAGAAAAACACCTTCATCACAACACTCCCGGGATCCAGGCTTCAATTGTCTCCCGCAGCTCACGCAGGCGCCCCGCGAAGAAATGATCGGCACCTTCGATGATCACCAACTTCTTCGGCTCAGGAAGCGATCGCACGGTCTCCTCCAGTTTCGCACGCGGCCCGAACTGGTCGCGGTCCCCACTTACGAACAGCTTGGGTTTCATGCAAGTTTGTAGAAACTGGAAGTCATAAACTCGATCATCGATCGCGCTGACCGGCAAACCAAGCCCTATGAGCGCGTTAACGCGAGGATCGGGACAAGCCACGCGCAATCCCACTGCCGCCCCAAACGAGAATCCCGCGAGGATCAAAGGCAGATGAAATTCGCGATCCAGCCAGTCGAGCGCCGCGCGGACGTCCTCCACTTCTCCGTCGCCTTGGTCGTGCTCGCCCTGACTCAAGCCAGCCCCGCGAAAATTAAATCGCAGCACCGGATAACCAAAATGATTCAGCGCCTTCATCGTGTGAAAGACGACTTTGTTGTGCAGAGTTCCTCCATAAAGCGGATGCGGATGGCACACCAGCGCGGCGCGAGTAGCATTCTCCGTACCCGCATTTAGCAGGGCTTCCAGCCTTCCGGCAGGACCGTCGAGGACCAGCGAGCGAATCGAACTGGATTGCGCATTCATCGCGGCACGGTCTCAAGCATAGCAGCCCTGGGCGCATAGCCCTCGGCCCGAGACGTTGCGGGCAACGTCTCTACAGTGCAACTGTACAGACGTAGCTTGCCAGGTCTCGCACTTGGGTTATTCTCTTTCCCATGGATGTCGTCGCCTTCACTCGTCAACTCGTAGACATTGAATCGATCACCGGCAACGAAGCTCGCGTAGGCGATGTTGTTCAGAGTGAGCTGGTCCGCCTCGGATACGACGCGAATAAACTCCCCGTCGAAGGCGACCGCTGCAACGTGTGCGCAACATCGCCGCAACAACCCCGACCTGAGATCGTCTTTTCTACTCACATGGACACAGTCCCACCCTTTATTCCTTCTTCCGAAGATGCCACTCGGATTTATGGCCGCGGATCGTGCGATGCCAAAGGAATCCTCGCCGCTCAGATCGCCGCAGCCGAACGGTTGCGCGCCGACGGCATTTACGTCGGACTTCTCTTCTTGGTCGGCGAGGAGCGAAATAGCCTGGGCGCGCAAGTGGCGAATAAACAATCTCCCGGCTGCAAGTTTCTGGTGAACGGCGAGCCCACGGAGAACCGGATGGCAAGCGCATCCAAGGGCACGCTGCGGATGAACGTTATCGCCGAAGGACGCATGGCCCACTCCGCGTATCCGGAACTGGGCGAGTCCGCGATCGACAAACTCCTCGAAGCTTTGCGCCGGCTGCGCGCCATGAAGCTGCCCTCTGTGGAAGGCATCGGTCCCTGCACATTGAATATCGGAGTAATCGAAGGCGGCCGCGCGCCTAATGTGATTCCCGACAAAGCCCGGGCGCAGTTGCTCTATCGTTTGGTCGGGCCCACCGACGAATTGCGGCGACAAATTGAGCAAGCTGTTGCGGGCCTGGCCAAGGTCGAATTCACTTTAGAGATCCCGTTCGTGCGTCTGCGCACGCTGGATGGCCTGCCCACCATGGTCGCCGCCTTCACTACCGACATCCCCGCGCTCACCAACTGGGGCGAGCCCCTGCTGATCGGCCCCGGATCAATCCACGTCGCCCACACCGAGGGTGAATACATCGAGAAGCAGCAACTAAGTGAGGCGGTGGATTTGTATTGCGCGATTGCAAAAAGGCTGGCCGCTATCCCGACGCCTCGCTGACGCGGATGCCTGGGGGCACATATAATAGTGCAGCACGTAATTACGTGCTATATGAAGACCAACATCACACTCAAGCTGGATGCAACTCTCTTGCACGAGATCCGGATGCTGGCGGCCGAAGAAGGCACATCGATCAGCGCCCTGCTTGCCGCTCGCCTTGAGCAAATCGTGCGCGAGCGCAAGACTTATGAGCGCGCGCGAAAGCGGGATTTGGCCCGCCTGCGCGAGGGACTGGATTTGCACTGGACTCCACCCCGTTCACGCGACGAGCTTCATGTCTCTATTCTGAGGATTTAGCAGCGAGGCAGAAGTACGGCCCGATTCAAGTAATTAACCCGCTCATAGGCCCACGGCCTATGCCGTCACCTTCTTGATTAGGATCAGCGCGCTTGAATGGTACGCAAGAAACTCCGCGTTCCCCAAAACAGTTACACTTAATCCATGACCACCCAGACGCTCAACTCCCTCTCCAAGGCGTCTTCCGCCTATCTCCGCTCCGCCATGCACCAGCCCATCCACTGGCACGAATGGGGTGAAGAAGCCTTTGCCGTCGCGCAGCGCGAGAACAAACCGATCCTGCTCGACATCGGCGCTGTCTGGTGCCACTGGTGCCACGTGATGGACCGCGAGTCGTACGACAATCCCGAAATCGCGGAGCTCATCAACCATCATTTCGTCGCCGTGAAGGTTGACCGCGACGAACGACCCGACATCGACAGCCGCTACCAGGTCGCCGTCAGTTCCATCAGCCAACAAGGCGGATGGCCGCTGACCGCTTTTCTCACTCCCGACGGCAAGCCGTTCTACGGTGGAACTTACTTCCCGCCGGACGACCACTACGGTCGTCCCAGTTTCAAGCGAGTTCTGCTTTCTATCGCAAATGCCTATCACGAAAAGAACGACGACGTGATCGAACAGGCCAAACTGGTCGAGGGTGCCATTTCCCACGCCGAATCCTTCGCCGGAAAAAGCGCTGACTTTTCGCCTGCTGTCATTGATGCGATCATCGAATCAGCGCTGAAGATGTTTGACCCGCAAAATGGCGGCTTCGGCAGCGCTCCCAAATTCCCGCATCCGGCCGCCCTTGATCTCCTGATCGACCAATACGTTCGCTCCGGAGACGAAAAGCTTCGGAACGTGTTCGCCAACACTCTCGAAAAGATGGCCCACGGCGGCGTCTACGACCAACTAGCCGGAGGATTTCACCGCTACTCCGTCGACGAGCGATGGATCGTTCCACACTTCGAGAAGATGTGCTATGACAACTCCGAGCTGCTGAAGAATTACGTTCACGCTTATCAAGCCACGGGATCAGAATTTTTCGCGCACATAGCCCGCGATATTGTTCGTTGGATGGACGAGTGGCTCAGCGACCGCGACCACGGCGGCTTCTACGCCTCTCAGGACGCCGATTACTCCATGGACGACGACGGCGATTACTTCACCTGGACTTTGCAGGAAGCACAATCCGTTCTCACCGAAGACGAAGCTCGCGTGGCCTGCCTGCACTATGACATTAATGAAATTGGCGAGATGCACCACAACCCCGCCAAGAACGTCCTGTATCAGCGAGCCTCGATTGAGGAGATTGCCAAACGGCTGACTCTGCCACAGGAGCAGATCCAGGCTTTGCTGCAATCGGCAAAGAGCAAAATGTATGCCTCCCGCCTGAAACGCCCCACTCCCTACGTCGATAAAACCGTTTATGCGGGCTGGAACGCACTCTGCGTTTCGGCATACCTGGAAGCCGCGAAAGTACTGAAGCTCGAAGCCGCTGAACGTTTCGCTCTGCGCTCGCTGGATCGCATCCTGGCCGAGGCGTGGCATGCAGAAAATGGTTTGCTCCACGTGATTGCGTACTCTGACGCGAACGCCGGGCTCCGCCGGATCCCCGGCGTGCTTGACGATTACGCCTTCACCGCCGTGGCTTGCCTCGACGCCTACGAAGCCACTGCCGATCTCACCTACTTCAATTTCGCCAGGCGCATCGCAGACGCCATGGTCACGCGTTTCTTCGATCCGGTCTCCGGCGGCTTTTTCGATACCGGGAAAATTTCCCCGGACGCGAAACCTCTCGGCGTGCTCGGCACCCGCCGCAAACCTTTTCACGACTCACCCACTCCCGCGGGAAATTCGGTCGCAGCCATAGCTCTGCTCCGGCTCCACGCCTTCACCAATGACCCAGACCTGCATGACAAAGCACAGCAGACCATCGAAATCATTGCCGGCCTCGCCGGGCAGTACGGATTATTCGCCGCGACCTACGGCATTGCCGCGGTGCATCTCACGCATCCCCACACCCAGATCGTGATCGTCGGAAATGACGAACTCGCCGTCCGGCTCTACAACGCTGCCGTCGCACCTTATTCCGCCACGAAGGCGGCGCTCAAACTGGCGGCCAACAAGGCAGTTCCGCAAAATCTTCCACCCGCGCTGGCAGAGACCATCCCGCAGTTGCCCGCCGTCAAAGAAGAAAAAAACATAGCCATCGTATGTTCGGGATTCGCTTGCCAACCCCCGATCTCTGACCCCGAGGAGCTGTCGCGAAGCTTGCATCGGCTCTCGTTGACCAGCCCATAACGCGCCCGAAGTTCTCGCGCGCAAAAAAAGAGGCTGGCGTTGCTTTTGCAATCGCCAGCCTGCTGAATTTTCGAGAGCCGCTTAGGGGCAGCTCATAACTACATCGAATGCCTTAGCGGCACCCGCGTCCTGTGCATGCCGGAATCGGCGCGCCGTCTTCCGGTACCGGAACTACCGGAGCTGCGAGCGCTGTGTATGCACAAATCATACCTACCATCAGGAATAACATCCTGACCGCACGTTTCATGGATTGTTCTCCTAGCGGGTCCCCTGGGAGCGGCGACCCTAACTTGGCAGGGATTATACAGGCTAGTGTCAAGTACGCAATCGGAATTGTTCTAACTTAGATGATTAGGTGTGAAAATTTACGAAATCCGAACAAACTTCTCGGAGCGGTTTCTTGGCTGAAACTTGAAGAAGATAAAAGCGGAAGGGTTAAAACGATTTATTCCTGTATTTTCACCGCCTGCGAAAAATTCGTTGTCCAGAATTGAGACAGCTTAAATTCAGCGCGCCAGATCCTTGGTCAGAGTTCGCGGAGAAAACCGCGATGCGGATTTATGAGTAACCGACATCTTGTGGACAGTGTGTTTATCTTCTCTGCTCTCCCGTCCCTCGGATTCTGTGGGAGTCCGCGAGAACGCCCGGTCCACCATGCTTTCGAACATCGGAATCAGGGAATCGCCCCCTACCGGATGCCGCAACTCGCTGAGACCCTGATCCCAACGCTGCGACATCAGCAATCTGGCAGAACCCTCCTTCGACGGCGCTTTCAACCACGAATACCCAATCCAGGTCAGAATCGATAAGCCGTATGCCGCGGTGTTAATCGCGCTTAATGCGACCGTAGGCAGACTGACCTGCCCCCCCGAAACGAGCGCAAGAATAACCAGCTCGATGCTCGCGTAGCCACCAAATCCGAGTGCGAGGCCGAAGCTGAATTGCCGACGGGAAACGCCCAGATGCCGCGAGAAAAACAGAAGAAACAAAATCAGACCGCAATGAATGAATCGCACACAACGTTGCACGATAATCACAGCCTCCCCCAGCGGGGTGTCGTTGCCTGGTTGACTCGCAGCCGTTACCACCATCGCCACCAGTAACATCACCAGCGCAGCCCATTTGAATAGCATCGTCCCCAGGTCTTTCAGGTTGGGGTATGGGCGAAGCACATCCAGAAAGATTTCGTGAATGACCTTGAACCCGATCGCCAGGCTGATCGCCGCGCTGATCCAGTAGGCATAGTAATAGGGCATGCCGCTGTCGTACCGGTAGATCGGGAACAATATCAGGAAGCTCACAACCTGAAACACAATGTAGGCGAAAAACACGGGAAACGTGCGATGCAGCCGCCGCCAAAACATGATCCCGGCCAGGGACACTTCCAGGACCGGGTGTGCGATCCAAAGCGCGAGCTGGATATTGGGACTCATGGGGTTTCGCTCATTACCGCAGCCGCCGGCGGGTATCTTCACCCGCTTTCTCGCTCTATGACCTTACCAGTTCTGTCAGAACGGTCAATGGACGAAAGTAACCTAAGGTAACAGTTACCCTCCCTTTGTCCCTAAACAATTCATCCTCAAAAGGATAATTTCGCCTCGGGCAGAGCCGTGCCAGAACTCCGCACCACCGGATGGTTACCTCCGGGGACGAGACCTCGTCCGGGAACGGCAAGCCCGTGCGTTGTGCCGTGACCGCAACCCAAGCACCCCCGCTTGTCATTCTGAACATTTCCCTCCCCCGTCATCCCGACCATTTCCCGCCTCTTTGTCATTCCGAGCGAAGCGAGGAATCTGCAGTTCTGGCGCGGAGCGCAGAACCCTCCACCAGCGCCTGCGTCTGCCTCAGCGCAAGAGCCATGCTTCGAGGGTAGGGTTAGTTACGACGTGAGTCGCCGGACGGAGATAGCAGGTCCAGTCATACGCAAGATTCCCAAATCCGTACTGAGCCCGTAGGCCGCTCTCTTTCTCCTTGACCTCATGCCTGCACTTGCGATAACATGACTATGGATATATTATCTGCAAGATAAGTTTTGATCTTTGAAAATTTAGCCGTTGACAGCTTCCGCGCGCTGTCACTTGGTTCCGAAATTGAAGGAGCCGCAGTCGGGCACCACCGTAACTCCAATGTTTCCAAGATTTTGCCTGTAACTACCTTAAGAACCATAGATCTAGGAGGCAAGGAAAATTCCGGCTCTTTGTTTTCTAGATTTTGCGCAGAAACGAGAGTTTTTTTCGAGTTAATTCTGCACCAGAATGTGTGCAGCCCAACCGGGCAGAACCAATACTAAACAGGGAAATCCCTTCCAAAATGGGAAAGCGCGCGGGGCCAGGGCCGGCCCCCTCATCTACACCTCCGGGGCGGCCTGGTGGATGTACGCCCGCATCATCCGCACCTCGTGATCTTTTTCGTTAAGGTCGTGCAGCAGGATGTCGCGCAGCGAAACGATCCCCCGCAGTTGCTTGCCGTCGCACACCAGCAAATGGCGGAAACCGTGGCGCCGCATCAGGACCATGCAGGTTTCCAGGCTCTCGTCCGGAGTTACTGTCAGCGGATCCTTGGTCATGACTTCCTCGACCCGGGTAGTCCGTGGATCGCGGCCTTCGACCACGACGCGCTTCATCAGGTCGCGCTCGGAAAAGATTCCGACCAGATGGCCGTCGCGCAATACCGGCACCGCGCCGATGTTGCGTTCCACCATCGCCTGGGCCACCGCGAGCACGGCCTCATCGGCTTCCGCGCGATGCATATCCTGAGTGTTAATTAAATCGTAAACATGCATTGGATCACCTCCGGAATTTCACTCCGAAGCAAACGCGGGCGCGAGTATATGCCCAAACGCCGCCAATGAAAAGAGGAAGAATCATGTATTAAACCAATCTAGCTTCATGTAGGACCAGATTGGTCCGCTTTGCGGGCCTTAAGTCGTTCCAATGAAGACGAAGTAAGAACAGGCCCAGAGCGTCGTGGGAATGCCGCCGCGCGGCCGCGTCGTAAGAATAATGTTGTAGTCATCCGATGGTTGGAGTCGTTCGACCAGCGACGGCAATGGCTGCGGCTGGGCAACCGCCAGATGCGCAAGAAAGCGGTACACATCGGGGTCGCCGCCGTAGCCTTGAGAGACAAAGGATATCTCCGTATTCTGGCTGGCGAAGTGCCAACTCAACGAAGCCGCCAATGCGACCGCATCCTCATACGCTTTCTCCGAGATCGCTCCCCGGCCCGGATTGTCGAATACGATGCGCAGCTTGCGCTCGTCCTCGCGGCTGAACTCGCGCACCTTGAGCGTGCCCGACTTGGCCGTCGCCTTCCAGTCCACATGGCGGGCCGAATCCTCCGGCATGTACTCGCGAATCAGATACAAGTCGTCACCCCGGCCCCGGGCAAAGGTTTCAAACTCGCCCGTGATCATCGGCAGCACTTCAAAAAACTCGTCCGCCGGTTCCACCCGCGGATAAACGATGATCTCGCGGGCCAGCGGCACGTGGCGGGTCTTGGTCAGAAATGCAAAAGGAAAACGCGTGGCCAGGCCGAAGGTCTTCTGCTGATGACATCCGCGGCGATTGAAACACAGCTCCAGGTCCGCTTTCAGTTCGCTCCCGGCGGGAACATAGGGGAAGTATGCTGATCCTTCGAAAATACCCGGTGGAGCTTCAGTCTTCGAAACCCGGCGCAGTTTGTAATCCCGAAACTGCATCCACCGCCTCTCCGGGGGACGTCCCGGAGGAACCGCAAAGGTTGTCGGCGTCCATTGCCAATGCTTGCCAGCGCCATCTTTTTTGGCCGACACCACATTCACGGAAAATGACGGCAACCAGCGCCGCGGGTTCCGCAGCACGATTCGGCCCAGCATCGGCCGGCCGGCGAACACATGCTCGGGCAAGCGGACATCCAGTTCCAGATCGCGCAATACGATGGCCGAAGCGAAACCAGAAACCAAGATCGCGGCCAGCATCGCGGCCACGATGATGTAAAGCAAATTGTTGCCCGTGTTCAGCGCGGCGATCCCGATCACCAGCACGATGGCGACGTACACGATTCCAACCCGGGTGACGTCGTAATCGAAAGCATCGCGGAGTCCGGCACCCGCGACACGGCGTGCGAGATACGGCACCGTAGTCAATCCTACGATGACGGCCAGCACCAGCGCAGCGGAAGCCAGCACCAGAGTCGCCCACAGATTTCCAGACTCGCGCGACACCGTGGAAAAAAGGGCGGCGCCGAAGGCGAGGATCAAACCCACAATCGCAAGGAGGAAGCGGACCCACACTTCGGGAATATCGAGGTGCAGGAAACGAGAGAATCGCTGGACCAGCGAAAGCTGCGAAGTGTTGGCAGGCTTCATCTGCGGGGCTTCTGGTTTCGAGGTTAGCATTCGCCTGATGAAGCATCAACGAGAGTTTGGGGACAAGAACTCGGCCACGGCGCGATTGAACTCTGCGGGTGCTTCTTCGTAGGGAAGATGTCCTACTCCTTCGAACATCACCAGGCGACAATCTCTGAAGCGCCGCTTCAACTCCGCGGCGGACGCGGGATTCACGGCGGTATCGAGGCTGCCCCAGATCAGCAGGGTTGGGAGATGCGCGATGCGCGGCAGCACCGATTCCAATTCCCTGAGGTCGCGATTCCAAGTGCGCGTCACAGCCAAAGCATACTCGTAGGAACCCGGTATGCGCATAGGCTTGCGGTAGCCTTCGAGGCTGTCGGGCGGAATGCGGCGCGGGTCGCCGAACATCCGGCGGTGGTAGAACTCGTGCAGGCTTCCGGCGTGAGGAGCGAGATTCACGAAGAGCGGCGCGATCAGAGGGTTGCTGAGAAAAACCGTCAACCGCCTTCCATGTGCGGACCAGGGATTCACCGGATCGACCAGGATCAATCGCCCGACGCGATCCGGCGCCAGCGCGGCCACCATCATCACTACGGCGCCGCCGTGCGATGTGCCCAGGAGATCGCAGCGCACGCGGCCAACTTTGTCTTCATCGATTTTGTCCATGAAGCGCAGCAGCCGTCGGGCGGTGGCTTGGAAAGAGCAGTCCAGGCCCGGCGGCCGATCGGAGAAGCCGGTTCCCGGCAAGTCGACGGCGTAAACGGTTGCCTGTTGCGCCAATGAGGGAATCGTGAATCGCCAGGAGAACGAGTATCCCAGCAACCCATGGACCAGCAGCAACGGCGGGCCTGAGCCGCCGCGCAGATAGCGTATGCGGGCGCCGTCCAGGGCGATCCAGTGTTCTTCGACGGAGACTTTATGCTGCGGATTGATAGCTGCGTCTGATGCTTTGTTCACGGCGACTTTCTGGTGGTCAGGAGACAACTTTTTAGCGGCTACAGGCCTCTATAGTAAGAGTATCGCCTCTGTCGCTTCTGTGTGGGGAGAGCTTCGGCTCTCCCTATTTTTCTGCGCCATTCCTGGGATTATGTTTACTTATATACAAATAACTAATGAAGCCCGTTTTACTATCTGATATCGGGCATCTACCCAAAAATATCCGCTTTCTGGCTAGATCTATGAAAACAAAGGACGTGTTTTAGAGATACCGACGTAAAATATCACTTCTAAAGGACTTAGCCTAGGGATACGTCGGAGCAGTCGCCACTTGGCACAGGCCTGGCACGCGCGCCCCTCCATTCGGATTGTCAAAAAGCTGGAATCGCTCTTCTGTTATCATACAGCTAATATCGTTGTCATTATATTATCTGATCGGAGGCAGCGGGTCAAGCAAAAAAAAAATGGGGCCGAACACGAGGGAAAACCGCGGAGGTTCGGCCGCTGGTTAGGTCGAATACTACGCGCGAGATTCTTTTGCCCGCTGGCGCGGATTTTCAGCATGACGGCCTCGACTGTATCGAGGTGGGACAGCCTGAAGGTATGAAATTCCATAGCTGGACTCAGCCCCTCATACCGATTTTAATAGAAATTCTCGATCCATTGCCTTCTAAGTCATTGATTTTTATTGACATAACGAAACATTTGTCTGGACACCAGATTGCATAGTTGTGTCTAGAAGTGTAAAGTTATGTCCCCTCGGGCCGTGTGGTTCTCGGGCAACGAGTTCTGAGAGGCGTAGCGGCTGTCAAGTTTAAAGACCTTGTTTTTCGCAGTCAGTTTGGCGATTCGAGATTTGCGCTTCACCCGGCAAGGTTTTCCAAAAAATCAGTGTTCACGGTTTCAGGGACCGGGCAAGCTGGGATCTCAAATCTAAGGTACTCACCCAGGAGCGCAGTGATGATTCAGCTCGCGCAAGAAAATCAGTCCCACTTCAGCTTTTCAGGAGCCAGAAATATGGATCGAAACGGATGGAACGTGAGATTTCTGCTAATTGCATTCGCGATGTTGACTTTCGTAGGCATAAATGCCGGCATCGCATATGGTCAAGCCATCAGTGGCGGCTTGACCGGAACGGTAACAGATGGGACGGGCGCAGCGGTGACGGGAGCGAAGGTTGAAGTGGTCAACGTCGGCACCGACCAGAAGGTTACCGTTACCACGAGAGCCATCGGCGAGTACACATTTTCGGAGTTGCCGGTCGGAACTTATAAGGTTACAGTCACGGCGGCCGGTTTCCGGACGACGACTCTAGCCAGCGTTCCGGTGGAACTCAACAAGACCAACACGGCCAACGTGCAATTGCAGGTTGGCACCAGCGCAACCACGGTTGAAGTTTCTGGTGTCGCTCCGCCGGTGGACACCTCAACGGCCCAATTGCAGTCGACCTACAACGAGACATATTCGAAGGACCTGGGACTGACGTCAAACGGGCAGGGCGCGGGAGTGTTGAATCTGTCGATGTTGAACCCGGGCGTCACCAATGCGAATTCCATGGGCCTGGGCACTGGCCCGTCAGTTGGCGGACAGCGTCCGCGCGACAACAATTTCGTGATCGAAGGCGTGGACAATAACAACAAGTCGGTGACCGGGTCTCTGGTCACGGTTCCGAACGATGCGGTGGAGAACTTCACCCTGATCTCGAATCAGTTCAACTCAGAATTCGGGCACTCCTCCGGCGGCCAGTTCAACACCACCGTCAAGAGCGGCACCAACACTTTCCACGGGTCGCTATACGAGTACTTCCGAAATCGCAATCTGGATGCGATGGACAATGCTTACGTAAATCAGGGGTTGACGACGAACCCGCGATTTGACAGCAACCGATTCGGGGGCACAATCGGCGGACCGATCCTCAAGAACAAGCTGTTCTTCTTTTTCAACTATGAGTACAACCCTGTAGGGCTGACGAGCGGCACTCCGGCCGCTATCTTCACGCCCACAGCGGCGGGCCTCGCCGCCATCTCCGCGGACCCAGTCGCCAGCCAAACCAACCTGGGAATATTCAAGCAGTACGTACCTGTGGCACCGGTGAGTGCCGGTGCGAGCGGATGCATTCCGTATACGACCGCTCTCGCGAACGGTCCGTGTGCCAAGGGAACCGTAGATACAGGCCAAGTTTCGATCGTGCCTCCGGCGTTCCAGAACTACACGAATTTCGTGGTAAGCCTGGATTACAACATCTCCGGAAAAGACCAACTACGGGGCCGTTATATCTACAACAACTTCAACGGGCCCGATATACAGGCGCAGTTGCCCGTGTTTTTCGTAAACACACCGGTCAAGTATCGCCTGATCAACGTTAGCGAGTATCACACTTTCACGCCGGCGGTCCTGAACGAATTCCGGGCGGGTTTCAATCGCTACGCCAACGTCACCCCGGTCGGCACGCAAGCATATCCAGGACTGGATGCATTTCCCAACATCGTTCTTGACGATCTGGGCGGGGGCATGAATATCGGTCCCGATCCGAATGCTCCGCAGTTCACCATTCAGAATTTCTATCAGTTTGTCGACAACGTCTCCTGGACAAAAGGCAAACACAACTTTAAGTTCGGAGGGGAGTATCGCTGGTACATTTCGCCGCAACAATTTACCCAGCGGGCGCGCGGCGACTACGAGTACAGCACGACTCAGCGCTACATCGATGACATCTCACCTGACATCATCGGTCAGCGCAGTTCGGGGTTGACCACTTATTACGGCAATCAGAAGGCGGTCTACTGGTACGCCAACGACACCTGGAGGATGACGCCGAACTTCACCCTGAATCTCGGTGTGCGTTACGAGTACACGCAGATTCCACTGGGCGAACAGCGGCAAGCCCTCAACGCAACTTCGGATTCGCCTCAAGTAATTATTCCCCAAAACAATCAGCCGCTTATTTTCTCAACCATTAGCGCTCCCAAGCACAACTTTGCGCCACGTATCGGCCTTGCATATTCACCCGGAAACAGCGGCACGACGTCCATTCGAGCGGGCTTCGGCATGGCTTACGACACTTTGTATGACAACATTGGCATTCTGTCGGTGCCGCCGCAAGTCGGCGCCACCAACAACGTCGATGAGTCGAAGGCGCCAACCCAGAACTTCCTTAAGAACGGCGGCTTGTCGGGTGGCGGCAGCGGTGTCACAGTTCTGGATAAGGCCACCGCAATTGCGTCTACCTCGTCGTGGATCCCTCCGAAACAAATCTATCCTTATTCCATCAACTGGAATCTGGGTTTCCAACACTCGTTTGGCAAGAATTACACGGCTGAGATGGGATACGTCGGAACGCGAGGTAATCACCTCGACGTGCAGAACATTCTCAACTTCGCATCTGTGGTGACGCCGCAGAACGCTCTGCCGACATATATGGCGGCGCCCAGCCAAGCTACATTGAATGGGCTGCCAAATGCGTTGTGCAATCTAGACCCCACGCAAACCTTTTGTGCCAGCGGGCTGGAGTCTCTTAACAATGTCCCAGCGAATCTGAACGCGGCGGGGTTCAATCAAAATCCCTTAACTTCGTTCATCCCTTCGGGTTGGTCGACGTACAACGCATGGCAAAACCAACTGACGCGGCGGTTCAGTAACGGCCTGCAGTTCGTAGCGGCCTACACCTGGAGCCATACCATTGACAACAGCACGGCGGACTTCCACAGTACCGATTTGACCCCCCGCCGCCAGCAGGACTTCTTCAACTTCACGGCAGAAAAGGCCACCTCGGCTTTGTCGCGGACCAATCGGGTCACGATTGCGGCGGTTTATGACATGCCGTACTTCAAGAGCGGCAACTGGATGATGAAGAATGTCGCCGGGAACTGGCAGTTCAGCCCGGTTTACACTTACGAGTCTCCGCAGCTGGCATCAGTTCAATCGGCTACGGACTCTAACCTCAACGGTGACACAGCCGGGGATCGGGCGATCTGGAATCCGTCCGGCGTACCCGGCACGGGGAGTGACATTACACCGCTGACGGCCACGGCTGGACCCAATGCCGGTGCCGTGGTGGCGTATTTGGCTAACGATCCGAATGCACAATACATCCGAGCGGGCAAAGGAACGATTACCGACGTTCGGCGCAACACACTGGTGACGGTGCCGACCAACAACTTCGACCTGGCCATTTACAAAAACCTGAACTTCACCGAACGGTACGCGTTCCGGATCGGAGCGCAGTTTGGCAACCTGCTCAACCATCCGCAGTACATTCCTGGCTCCAACCCTGGTCTAGGGCTTGGGGTTAACGACGTGCTTTCGTACGCCGCGTGCTGTACTACATCGGCGTACCGAAACTTCGCCACTCCCGGGAACCCTGCCTTCCTCAACGATAAAGCTACCTTTGGCAGCAATGCTCGCACCTTGGCGATCGTTGGGAAGTTTACGTTCTAGTTGCGCTAAGCCAGGCAACGAATACTCTGAGGAGGCTCGAAAGAGCCTCCTTACTTTTTGGGGTTAATTTACGGGAGACCAGTGGCTGCTGGGGGGCTTTTGTTCATTTTTTGCGGCTTCGCTAGCTCCCGGACGTCCCGGCTACGTGGGCGTGGTCTTCACAATTTTCTTAATAGTTTTTTGAGGACACGCATGCCTTTGTCTACGTGCTTTTCCTGGAGCAGGAAGGGCGGGAGGAAGCGGAGGACGGTGTCCTGGGTGCTGTTGAAGAGGACGCCTTCGGCGAGGGCTTGTTCGACGATAGGCCGCGCGGGGACGTCGAGTTGCAGGCCCTGAATCAAGCCGCGGCCGCGGACTTCGCGGGCGACTGAGTAGCGCCCAGTCAGGGCTTTCAGTTGCTGTTGCAGATACGCGCTCACGCTGACGACATTCTCCAGCAATTTTTCCTCTTCGAGGATGACAAGATACTCAAGGGCGACGCGGCAGGCCAGCGGGCCTCCGCCGAAAGTGGTTCCGTGCTGGCCCACCGAGATGGCCGACGCGAATTCTTCCTTGACCAGAAATGCGCCTAGCGGGATGCCGGCGGCGATGGGTTTGGCGATGGCGACGATGTCCGGAGTGACGCCGAAGGATTGGAAGGCGAAGATGGTTCCGGTGCGGCCGAGGCCACATTGGATCTCGTCGAAAATCAGCGCGGCATGGTGGCGGTCGGCAAGGGTGCGGCACTCTTTCAGGAATTCGACGGAACACTCGAAGATTCCACCTTCACCGAAGATGGGTTCGAGGACGATAGCGCAGGTGTTGTCGTTTACGGCGGCGCGCAGGGCTTCGGCGTCGTTGCGGGGAACAAACTTCACGTCTTCGAGGAGCGGTTCAAAACCTTTGCGGTACTTGTCCTGCCCGGTGACGGACATCGATCCAAAGCTGCGACCGTGGTAGGAGCCTTCGAGGGCGACCAGTTGGCTTTTGGCGGCGCCTCCGACGCGGTGTCCAGCGAGGCGTGCTAGCTTGATGGAGCCTTCGATGGCTTCAGTGCCGCTGTTGGAGAAGAAGGCGCGCTGCAGGCCGGAGAGGGTGCAAAGTTTCTCGGCGAGGCATCCCTGATATTCGTTGTAGTAGAGGTTCGAGAGGTGAATGGCGCGAGCGGCCTGCTCGCGAATGGCTTTGACGATCCGGGGATGGGCATGGCCCAGGGCATTCACTCCGAGGCCGGCGACGAAGTCGAGGTATTTCTTGCCGTCGAGATCGAAGAGGAAAACTCCCTTGCCGCGCTCGATGACCACGGGATAGCGGTTGTAGGTCTGCAACAGGAATTGCTTTTCGCGCTGGATCACTTCTTCGGTGTCAGGCATGGGATATCCGTGCGAGGCCGCGCAGTCTACGAACGAGATTTTAAACTTGACGGACTTACGGTGTAATTTCGTAGATCACGCCGTTGCCGCTGCCGGCAACCGTGGCCGCACCGTAGAGGTTGCCACCGGCGTCTTCGGTCAAGCTTCCGCTGGGGAGCCCGCCATCCGTTCCTCCAGTAAAGCGGTAGAGCACGGAGTATTTGCCGTCGCCGCCGACTCGATAAACGACACCGCAACCGAACGTACAGGTTGAGTTCACGGTTCCACCGTAGACAGTCACGCCGTAAAAGTTGCCGGCTGCATCGAGAAGTCCGCCGGATGGCTCTTCGCCGCCATTAACCTGCTTGCCGAAAGCATGCAGGACACGCTCTTTGGCGGAGGCGTTAACGGTGAAGACAACGCCGCAGCCGGCCGACGAGATGGCGCAGTTGGTGGTATTGCCGCCGAACTGGGTGACGCCATGAAATACGCCGCTTGCGCTTCGCAGCAGATGCCAGCGCGGAGAAATTCCGTCTGCGCCACCGGGAAAGGTGTAGAGTGTCGTCAACTTGCCGGTTGTGTCCAGCTTGAACAGCGTACCGCCGTTCCCCTGCATGTAGCTGCCACCGGTGGCGCCGTAAATGTTGCCGGTTTTGTCGCGGGTCAAATCCTGGGGGAACGCTCCGTCCGCCTGGCCAGTGAAGCGGTGCAATACGGTCTCCTTGCCGGATTGAGTGACTTTGAAGAGTACGCCGCAGCCCAGGTTGCCGTCACAGCCGGAGACGCCGCCAAAGCTGGCGGAGCCATAGAGGTCTCCGTTGACCATGACCAGACCGAGCTCGGGCTGTCCCTGGTTCTGAGAGCCGTCTTTACCACCCTTGAAGCTATGCAGTACTTTCAATGATCCATTCTTTGTTAGTTTGAAAACCGTCCCGCAGCTGCATGTCGGATCGCCGCCGAGCGCTGTTATCCCATAGAAGTTGCCGGCGCTGTCGGGAAGTAAGCGGCCAATGGGGATGCCGCCGTCGGATGCGCCGGTGAAGGTATAGAGAATCGTTTGCTTGCCAGTGGGATCGAGCTTGAAGATAAGTCCCCTGTTGGACGAGCCACCGAATTGGGTGGTGCCGTAAAAGTTGCCAGCCGTGTCGCGGATGAGATCGCCGTTGGGAGAACTTCCGTCTGAGAAACTGAAGGTGTAAAACACTTTGAAAGTCTGGGCGGAAGCGGCGCTAAGCAGCAGAGTTAGTGCAAACACGGTTACGGTCAGCCTTACTAGCTTCATGGAGTCCCCCCTCGGAGTGGACGAGTATACCATTTCTGTTTTCTTCGGCGGAAGCGTGGCGACTGGGTATGGACCAGAATTGATCGGTGCCAAGTGTAAAGGATGGTTAAAGCTATCCGAGCCAGTAGGTTACAAAATACCACATGAGTTATTCCAAAAAGCGTAGCCGTGCTATGTTAAGCCCTCTATAATATTGGAAGCTGTTGTATTTGGGCGTCTTAGAGGCGGCCGCATGCGTACCCTGATGGCAGTGAAAGTGCAGAGGGGAGGGCAGGATGTTTTGTCCCTGCGGGCGGCGGAGCCTGTGCGGCGCATGAACAGGGATTTCCAAATTCGATTTGTTGCCATCCTGCTGGCATTGCTGACGACAGCTGCGGTCGTCTACGCCGGTTATAACCTTCAGGCGGAGCGGCAATTCCAGGTTCCAGACGACGGCGTGTGGTGGGTCGAGCATCAAGGCCGACTTACCGCCGACCGAGTCGAAGTTGCCGGCCCGGGGACTCGCGCCGGTATCAAGGTAGGCGATTGGCTCACCGCCATTGACCAGCATGAAGTAAATACTACAGCCGCTCGAACCCACCAACTGTACCGCGTCGGCGCCTGGTCGAAGGCTACCTACTCGCTGGTGCGGCAATCGGTCCCCGTGGATGTGGTACTGATTCCGATTCCGGCGGAGCGGTCCCAATACATCTGGCTGCGGCTTATTGGCCTGATCTACCTGGGCATTGGGCTCTACGTACTGCTGCGGCGCTGGACGGCGCCGGGTTCGACGCATTTCTATATTTTCTGCCTGGTTTCGTTTATTTCCTACGCGTTTCACTACACGGGGAAATTCAACGGCTTTGATTGGACGATTTACTGGGGCAACGTCGCGGCTGGATTGCTGCAGGCGGCTTTGTTTCTGCATTTCGTGCTGACGTTTCCAGAGCGGCACTGGTTCGTGCGCAGGCATCGCTGGGTAATTTTCGGGATTTATGTTCCGGGGCTGCTGCTGTTGACTGGACATGTTCTGGCAGTCTCGTTTCTAAGAGCCAGTGAAGTGCTGCGCTGGAACCTGGACCGGCTGGAGATGGGTTGTCAGGCGCTTTACTTCGTCACTGCGGCGGGAGTGCTGGTGTACAACTACCGCGGGGCGAGCACGCCGATCCTCCGCCAGCAGTTGAAATGGGTGACGCGGGGCACGATTCTGGCGATCACGCCCTTTACGCTGTTCTATGTGATCCCCTACTTAACCGGGAACCTTCCGACGACGGCGATGAAGGTCTCCGTATTGTCGCTGGGCATCCTGCCTCTGACTTTTGGTTACGCCATCTTCCGCTACCGGTTGATGGACGTGGATCTGATTTTCAAGCGCGGCATGGTGTACACGCTGGCAGCGGGGGCGATTGCGGGGGCGTATTTTGCCGTGGTGGCTGGCGTCGCCGAACTGGTGCACCTGCAAGTGCCCAGTTCGGGTCCGATCGGGCTGGTACTTGCTATCGTAGCCACGGCGCTGCTGTTTGATCCTGTGCGAAAGTGGATTCAGGAGCGCATTGACCAGTTCTTCTATCGAACGGGTTACGATTACCGGAAGACGCTGATCGAGTTCGGGCGCGAGCTGAGTTCGGAAACTGATCTGGACAAAATGCTCAGCGCGGTGGTGGACCGTTTGTCGCGGACGCTGCTGGTGGACCGCATGGCGGTTTTTCTGGCTGATGGGGAAACCTCCCAGCAGTTCGTAGTAGCGAAATCGTTTGGCATGACGCAAACCAGCGGGTTGGATTTGAGTTTCCTGGGCACGCCGCGGCCGGAAGACGCTGTGGGGCATTTGTTCTTCGACAACACTCACCAAGTTCCGCGGGAGACTTTGAATGCGCAGCAGGCCATTGCCAAGCTGGATCTGAATTACTACATTCCCTGCCGCGCGCAGAAGCACACGATCGCCGTGCTTGGCCTGGGCAAGACCGTGGAAGGGGATTTCCTGACCAGCGAAGATGTGGAATTGCTCGAAACGCTGGCGGGCTACCTGGGAATCGCCATCCAGAACGCGCGCCTGTATGCCTCGCTGCAGCTCAAGGTCGCGGAATACGAACGCCTGAAAGACTTCAATGAAAACATTGTGGAGTCGATCAACGTGGGAGTGCTCGCGGTCGACCTGGCCGACCGCATCGAGTCTTGGAACTCGCAAATGGAGGTGATGTATGCCTTGCCGCGATGGCAAGCGCTCACGCGGCCTCTGGGCGAGGTTTTCCCGGCGGCCTTTGTGGAAGAGTTCTACCGGGTGCGGCAGAATCCGGGCATCCACAACTTATACAAGTTTCGCCTGGGAACGCCGACGGGTGAGAGCCGGGTGGTGAATGTCGCCATTGCTCCTCTGGTCACGAAGGACTTCAGCGTGATTGGCCGGCTCATCATCATGGATGACATCACGGAACGGGTTGAACTCGAAGCGCAACTTTCGCAGGCAGACAAACTCTCATCGATCGGGCTGCTGGCCGCAGGTGTGGCTCATGAAGTGAATACGCCTCTGGCGGTGATTTCGTCCTACGCGCAGATGCTCTCGAAGCAAGTGCAGGGTGATCCGCAGAAGGCCGGGCTGCTGGAGAAGATCACGCGTCAGACTTTCCGCGCGTCGGAGATCGTCAATAACCTGCTTAATTTCTCACGCACCACGGGCACTGAGTTTACCGCGATTGATGTCAACAAGATCATCTCAGATACGCTGGCGCTGCTGGACCACCAGTTCAAAGTCATGAGGATCAAAGTTCAGGACGAGCGGAGCCCGCAGATCCCGCTGATCAACGGGAATGCGGGACGGCTGCAGCAGGTGTTCCTGAACTTGTTCCTGAATGCCAAAGACGCCATGACCAACGGCGGAACACTGCGCATCGCCACGACGAACGGCGAGAGCGTTGGTGTGATCGTGTCAGATACCGGCAGCGGGATTGCGCAGGAGCACATCCACCGCATTTACGACCCGTTTTTTACCACCAAGACGGCGCCTCGCGAGGGCCAGGCGCGAGGCACGGGACTGGGTTTGTCGGTAACCTACGGCATCATTCAGGAGCACGCGGGAAAGATTCGAGTGGAAAGTCGATCCGGCGAAGGCACTACGTTCTACCTCGATTTCCCGTTGACCAGGAAGGCTGTCAATGTCTGAAGCGGCGGTCATCGTACGGCACAACCCGGGGGAAACATCGCTGCCGGCGGCGGGATCTGTGTTGATCATTGACGATGAGGCGGCGATCCGGGAATCGCTCGAAACATTGCTGGAGTTGGAAGGCTATGGAGTGGAATCGGCCGCGAGCGGCGAAGAGGGGCTGGCGCGAATTGGCGAACGCAGCTTCGATCTGGTACTGCTCGACCTGGCGCTGCCGGATCGTAATGGCATGGATTTGTTAGCCGAGATTCACCTGCAGGATCCGGGGCTTTCGATCATCATGGTCACGGCCTACGGAACGGTGGAAAATGCGGTCCGCGCGATGCAGGCGGGAGCGTCAAATTTTGTCCAGAAGCCCTGGGATAACGAGAAGTTGCTGGCCGACGTGCGGGCGGCGGTTGCGCGCCATCGCGCGGAAGAAGAAAACGTCCAGCTCAAGCGGGCGCTCAAGCAACGCTACAATTTTGAGAACATCGTGGGCAAGAGCGAGCCCATGCTGAAGATTTTCGATCTGGTGGCCCAAGTAGCGCCCAGCCGTTCTACTGTGCTGCTGCAGGGAGAAAGTGGAACGGGGAAGGAACTCATCGCCAAAGCCATTCATTTGAATTCGCCGCGTCGTGAGCGTCCTTTTGTCCCGGTGAATACGGGATCGATGCCACCTGATCTGCTGGAATCCATTCTGTTCGGGCATGTGAAAGGGGCGTTCACCAGCGCGGTCGCTTCGAAGAAAGGTTTGTTCGAAATTGCCGACCGGGGCACGCTCTTCCTGGACGAAATCGGCACCATGAGCTTGGACACCCAAAGCAAGATTCTGAGGGTGCTGCAAGATAAGAAGTTCATGCATCTGGGCGGAGTGCAGGAACTTCAGGTTGACGTACGGATTATCGCTGCCACCAATGTCGACTTGAAGCAGCAGGTTCGTGAAGGCAAATTTCGGGAAGACCTTTTCTATCGGCTCAACGTCATCACCGTTGATCTGCCACCCCTGCGTCAACGCAAGGAGGACATCCCGCTGTTGGCGGGGTTCTTCCTCAACCGATATTCTCGGGAGAATGAACGCCCGCTGCGGCGCATTACGCCGGAAGCTCTTCGCCCACTGCTGGGCTATTCCTGGCCCGGAAATGTGCGCGAACTGGAGAACGTCATCGAGCGCGCCGTGGTGCTCTCTGCAGGCGTGGAGGTTGGCCCTGAACTTCTTCCCGACCAGATCGCGGGCCGGGCAACTGCATATTCCGCGCTGGAACGGCGCACGGACGCCTCGCTGTTCGACATCATGGAAGATTGCGAGCGGCAGGTCATCATCGAGATGCTTGAGAAATGCAACTGGAACCAGACCGACGCAGCGGAGCGTTTCCACATTCCACTTTCCACCTTGAACCAGAAGATCAAGCGCCTGAGCATCGATATCAAGAAGAAAGTAAGAGAATAAGCTGACAGCTCTCATCTGTCTGTTTCAGTTCACGCAGGCTGACTTCTCGGTTTCAGCCTGTTCAAGGGTTTCCCTGGATTCTTCGCGGACAGCTGAAAGCTTTCCTGGCCTCTGCTATAGTGCGGAGGGATAGCATGGAACTAATCTCTCCCACGGAATTCGCCAGAGACACCGTTCGGACGGTGCAGGATTATTCCCTTCTGGCGGGACACTCCATTGCCAACCTGTTCCGGTATCCGCGCTATTTCGCCGACATGTTACAGCAGGCGGACCTGATCGGCGTGGGATCGCTGCCTATTGTCGTTCTCACCGGATTTTTCACCGGGGCGGTTTTAGCGTTGAACAGCTCCACTACTCTGCAGCGGTTTGGCTCGCTTTCTCTGCTTGGGCAATTGGTTTCGGTTGGCATGGTTCGGGAACTGGGTCCGGTGTTGACCGGGCTGATGGTGGCCGGGAGAAACTCTTCGGGCATGGCGAGTGAACTGGGCTCAATGGTCGTAACGGAGCAAATCGATGCTATGCGCGCGCTGGGCACCGACCCGACGAAAAAACTGATCACGCCGCGAGTGGTCTCGACGGTGTTCATGCTCTTCTTCCTCACGATTATCTCTGATCTGTTGGGATTGGTCGGGGGCGGCGCCGTTGCCCGCGGGTTGCTGGGGATGGACTCCCATCAGTATTGGAGCACGGCCTGGCAGATCCTTACGTTTCAAGATGTTTTCATGGGCCTGGTGAAGCCTCTGCTGTTCGGGTTCATTATCTCCACCGTGGGTTGCTATTACGGAATCTCAGCCCGGGGCGGAACTCAGGGTGTGGGCCGGGCAACCACGCAGGCCGTGGTTGCGTCCTCGGTTTTTATCCTTCTGGTGGACTTCTTCGTGACCAAATTACTGATGGCGATTTTCGGTTACCGCTGAATCATGGCCGCCCCTCCTGGCACGATCGAACAACGCATGCCATCCCAATCGGATGCCGCAAACAATATTGTCGTCTTCGAGAACGTGTCCATCGCTTTCGAAGACAAACCGGTACTCGATGGAATTTCTTTTCGCCTGGCCAAAGGAGAAACTAAGGCCATCTTTGGCATCGCTGGTTCCGGAAAGAGCACAATCCTCAAACTTACCCTGGGATTGTTGAAGCCGGATGCGGGAAGCATCTACGTTCTCGGCGACGACGTAACTCAGATGCGGGAGGATGCGTTATTCGAGTTGAGGCGAAAGATTGGCATGGTTTTCCAGGAGAGCGCACTTTTCGATTCGCTCACGGTCCGGGAAAATGTTGCCTTCCGGCTGCTCGAAGAGGGGAACGTTTCCGAGGAAGAAGTAGAAAAGCCAGTGCGGGAAGCCTTGAGCTTCGTTGAGTTGGAAGATACGGTGGACAAGTTTCCTTCGGAGCTCTCCGGCGGAATGCGACGACGCGTCGCTATCGCCCGCGCCATTATTACCCAGCCCGAGATTCTGCTTTATGATTCTCCGACCGGCGGCCTGGACCCCGTGACTTCCACAACCATCATCCAGTTGATCGTGAAACAGCGCGACGTGTACAAGACCAGTTCCCTGCTGGTTACCCATCGATTGCAAGACGCTTTCATCATGGCGACGCACTACTTCGATCGCAAGGCGAACGAAATGCGGCCGCTGCCGCCGGGAGCTCGCGGGGAAGTTTCTATGGCATTCCTCATCCTGCGCGACGGGAAGGTGATTTTTGATGGCGATGCACACGAACTGGCGCGGTCGAAGGACGATTACATCCGGGAATATATTTCTTAGAGAATTAGGATTTCGTAATCGTGGAATGTGGTAATCGGGTAATTTGAAAACCAAATTTCTAAATTACCCGATTAGACAATCTCCAACCCAGGTTTCTTTAGCTCGCCTTCGCCATTTTCGCCATCGCCTCACGGCGCGTGGCCACCTGGCCCTCAACGTATTTCAGCCATTCGCGGCTCTGCTTCGAGCTGTTAACCAACTTTTCCACGTTTGCGAACATGCGCGGGTTCTTCATCTTCGTACGCAGATCCCCGAGAAACGGCTTTACCTTGGCAAAAATGAAGAACATCTCACCACTGAAGCTGGGGTCGAGAACGAGTTCCTGGTTGACCGTCCCGGCAAGGGTGAGCGAGGCAACCATACTCCAGTATCCCGCCACTTGGCGCAGCCAGTTGTTTTCCTGTGTCCCCATGGCGGAGCCTATTTTTATGAAGTCTTCTGTGTTTTCGGGCCAAAAGGTTACCAGCCACCAGTTACGCGCCTTGCGAATTTCAGCTTCGCGGCGCAGGTCATAAAGTTTCAGGATCAGGTCAGCGTCTGCAGCAGTAGGCTTCTTCGCCATGAAAAACCTCCAAAGGATTTAGGCATTGTGTGCCGGGAAACCGGGCGTTTCCCATTGTACGGGATGCGGCGACCAAGAAACGGCGCAGTTTCTTGCAAATGCCTTGGAGACCGACTTACCACGAAGGAAACCGTGTTTAACTGACGGTTGCGGCCTCTGCAGGTACAGGCCGTTCATATTCGCATTCTTTGTTCGGGCACGCGATCACTGGGCCGGCCTTCAAGAACTTCTCGACCAGGTACTCATGGCCACAGCTGGGGCATTTTTCCGCGATCGGCTTGTGGGCGGAGGTGAACTTGCACTTGGGATAATTTCCGCAGCCGTAAAACGTATTTCCCTTGCGCGCCCGCTTCTCGACCAGATCGCCTTCTTTGCAGAGAGGGCATTTCACTCCGATGAAGTTCTGCTTGACGTACTTGCACTCCGGATATCCACTGCAGGTGGTGAACTCGCCGTAGCGGCCATGGCGGATCATCATATTGCGGCCGCACTTGGGGCAGATTTCATCCAGCGGAATGTCGGGGACTTTCTTGCCCTGATCGAGGCGGCGGGTGGTCTTGCAATCGGGGTATCCCGTGCACGCCATGAACTGGCCGAAGCGCCCGCGCTTCAGCACCATCACGCGGCCGCAGTTCTCGCAATATTCTTCCTGGGTAGTCTCCTGCACATCAGCAGAATCAAGATCCGGCAGGTTGATAGGATTTTCCTTAGTGAACGTGCAACTGTTGGGATCTTCCTTATCGTAAGAACTGCACGCGTAGAACGAGCCATGCTTGCCCCACTTGATGACCAGCGGTGAACCGCAGCGCTCGCATTTTTCGTCCGTGGGCTTCTCCATCCGCTTGATGTTCTCCATGTGTTTCGAGGCATAGCGGAGGTCTTTCTCGAATTTCTTGTAGAAGTCGGCCAGGGCATCGGTCCATTTCTCCTTGCCCTCTTCGATCTCGTCCAGTTCTTCTTCGAGACGCGCGGTGTACTGGACATCAAAGATGTCAGCGAAATTCTCCACCAGCAGATCGGTCACCACCAGACCAATTTCCGTAGGCGTAAACTTGCCGCCGAGCTTTTGCACATACTGCCGCTCCTGAATTGTGCTCAGAATGGCCGAGTAAGTCGAAGGACGGCCGATGCCGCGCTCTTCCAATTCCTTTACCAGCGACGCTTCGTTGTAACGCGGCGGAGGCTCGGTGAAATGCTGCTCTGGTTTCAGCGCCTTGAGTGTAAGCTTCTGGCCAGGATCGAGCGGAGGCAGTTTGTGTTTCAGTTCTTCGTCTTCTTCATCCTTGCCTTCTTTGGATTCTTCGTAAACTTTGAGGAAGCCGTCGAACTTCTCCACCGAACCGGTGACCCGGAACCAGAAGACGTCTGCACCTGACTTAGCATCAATGTCGACCGTCGTCTGATCGAATACCGCAGGCATAATTTGCGAAGCTACGAAACGCTGCCAGATCAGCTTGTAAACCTTGAATTCGTCTTCCTTCAAATACTGCTTGATCTGATCGGGATGGCGTAGGACCGAAGTCGGACGGATAGCTTCGTGGGCCGCCTGCGCCGCCTTCTTCTCCTTGTAGACGTTGGCCGCTTCCGGCAGATACTGATCGCCGTACTGCGATTTGATGTATTCGCGCACTTCGCTGAGCGCTTCGTTTGAAACGCGTACAGAGTCGGTACGCATATAAGTGATCAGACCAACCAGTCCCTCTTCGCCCAGTTCCACGCCTTCGTACAGGCGCTGCGCGATCATCATAGTGCGCTTCACGCTGAAGCGAAGCTTTCGGGAGGAATCCTGTTGCAGCTTGCTGGTGGTGAACGGTGGAGTCGCATTGCGGCGGCGCTCTTTGCGATCGACAGTGCGGACAACCCAGTCGGCTTTTTCCAGCGCCGCACGGATGTTCTCGGCGTCTTCGCCGTTGGTGACTTCGATCTTCTCTTCGCCTTTGCCCAAGAAACGTGCGTCGAAGGCGGGAGGTTTCGAAAGATTCGCGTCAATCGTCCAATATTCCTTCTTCTCGAACGCCTTGATTTCGCGTTCACGTTCAACGATCAGTCGCAATGCAACCGTCTGCACCCGGCCAGCGGACAGACCACGCCGAACTTTGTCCCAGAGCAGCGGTGATACCTGATAGCCTACAAGGCGATCGAGGACGCGACGCGCCTGCTGCGCATCCACGAGGTTCTGGTCGATGTCGCGCGGATGCTCGAAAGCCTCACGCACGGCGCGCTGTGTGATTTCGTTAAAAGTGACGCGGCGGATGCGCTCAGGTTCATCGGCCTTCTTTTTTTTGCTTTTCTTCTTTTTTCCGTTGGAGTCACCCAATTCTTCCGCCAGGTGAGCCGCGATTGCTTCTCCTTCGCGATCCGGATCGGGTGCCAGATAGATGGTATCCATCCCCAGCGCAAGCTTCTTCAGCTTGGCGACAACTTTCTCCTTCCCCGGAATCACGACATATTCGGTCTCGAAGTCATTTTCGACGTCGACCCCGAGCGTGCTCTTGGGAAGATCCTTCACGTGGCCGAGCGACGCCTCAACAGTGAAGCCCTTGCCCAGATATTTCTGGATGGTCTTCGCCTTGGCGGGCGACTCGACGATAACTAAACCTTTAGTCAATGTGTCCTCAGTGAATGACTTTGTTTTTGAAACTAGCACGAATGGCAAGCCGGCAACAAGTTTCGCGAGTAAGCTGCTAGCTCCTAGCTGTGTAGCTTCTAGCTTGCAGCCGCGCTCTTTACCGCCGCCGCGAACGACGCCAGCATGCGCTGAATTTCTAGAACCTTGGCTTCCAGATCTGCGGAATCGGTGGCTGAAACGAATCGCAAATCTTTCGGCAGAAGTAGATGGTTCCAATTCATTTGCCGAACCGCGGGCGATCTGGATAAAGGTCTCATCTCTCCGTCCGACCTACGACCACATCCTTCAGCAATGTTGGCGCCGACAGAAGCGGCCGAACGACGCATTCGACTCGTGAGACCGTACATTTCCTCTTTCGGGAAGGTTCGAGGTTTTTGATAGACGTTGAGAGTAAGTTCATGCGCCTTCGCCCACAGTCTCAGATCTTTGAGGTTCTCTATCCGCGACCGTCTTTCTGAGCTAGAAGCCAGAAGCTGGCAGCTAGAAGCTTCTTACGAAATTCTTCCCCGGCAACTGCTTGACCTTCCCTGCCAGCTCCAATTCGAACAGCGCGGCGAATATCTCGGAGGACGACAACGCCGGCTCCAGCCGTTCCACAATTTCATCGATGTGCGTGGCTTCGTCTGCCTTGAGGAGCGCAAAAATCTTTTTTTCGTGCGGCGAGAGCTCCGTTTCCCCGAATAGAGATGCGGTTTGCCCCACCGGAGATTCATTGCCGCCCTCGGGCTGGAGCGTAAGACGCACATCCGCCGGGAGTTCCTCCCAAACATCCTCCCAGGTTGCCACCAGCTTCGCCCCCTGTTTAATCAGGGTATTCGGCGTCCATGAACCTTTGTTGGTGACATTGCCCGGCACCGCGAAAACTTCGCGGTTCTGTTCCAACGCGCAGCGCGCTGTAATACGCGTGCCGCTGTACTCGGCGGCTTCGACCACCAAAACTCCCAACGAAATTCCGCTGATGATGCGGTTGCGAATGGGAAAGTTCTGTGGTGCGGGAAAAGTGCCTATCGGAAATTCCGAGATTACAGCGCCACCCAGAGCGAGAATCTGCTCCATCAATCGTGTGTTTTCCTTGGGATAAACGACATCGACGCCCGTGCCCCATACCGCTACTGTTTTGCCCTTCGCCGCAATCGCGCCGCGATGCCCGGCGGTATCGATGCCCCGTGCCATGCCGCTGAAAATCACCAGACCGCGCGCCGCCAGATCACACGATAACCGCTCCGCCATACCTGAGCCATAGGGTGTGGGATGACGCGTACCGACCAGGGCAATTCCCGGCTGCGAGATCGCTGCTTCATTCCCGCGAACATAGAGAACCAGAGGCGGATCATAAATCTGTTTCAACTGCGTTGGGTAGCCAGGATCGTCCACAGCGACAATTCGTGCGCCGGCAGCGGCCACTTTCCCCAGTTCGTCCTGCGCCAGTTCCATGGAACGCCCGGTCCCGAGCGATTGCGCGGAGACCGCGCGAAGGCCCGCCGCTTCTAATTCCGTGAGCGACGCCCGGAACAGTGCTTGAACGCTGCCGAAGAACTCAATCACCCGGCGCGCTTTGGTGGGCCCCAATCCCGGCGTAAGAGCTAAGGCCAGCCACTGCATCGAGGTTTCGCTAGTTTTAAGAACTGGGACAGCCGCTTCGGCCACTACGACCTCCAAAGGGTCTCTCGGGGCATCTATACACGTCGGGAGTGCAGTGTCAAGGTAAGATGAACATTGGGTTTTGTTAGAATCGATTAATCCCTGATGAAACGCCTTCGGATCTCCGCGATCTCCTACCTTAATACTGCGCCCCTGATGTGGGATTTCGAGCACCGGGACGCATGTTCCGAAGCTCGCTCAGACTTCGACATTGCTTACACCATTCCTTCTGCGTGTGCCGCCTGTTTGGATAAAGGTTCTGCGGATATCGGCATCATTCCGGCGGCGGCCTACGCCAGCATTCCCGATCTCGCAATTCTTCCGGGAGTAGCCATCGCGTCGCGTCGGGCGGTTCGATCCATCCTGCTGGTCAGCAAAATGCCAATGGAAAAGATCCAGACCGTCGCCCTGGATAGTTCGTCGATGACTTCGGTCGCGCTGACCAAAATACTGTTTGCGAAATGGTGGGAAGGCGGCAGAACATTCACTGCCATGGCCCCGGACATCAAGCAGATGCTGGCGACGCACGATGCCGGCTTGGTGATTGGAGATCCGGCGCTCAAGATCGATCGCTCCCGTTATATCACTTACGATCTCGCCGAGGAATGGATCCGTTTGACGGGCAAGCCGTTCGTCTTTGCCTTCTGGGCGGTGCGGCAGGCAGCACTGAACGACGTGCCTCGCGATTTGGATCTCGCCACAATATTTCAGGAATCACGCGATCACGGGTTACTGCCGCAGAACCTTGATCGCATAGCCCGCGAGTGGGCGCCGCGCTTGGGCTTGAGCCAAGGCGAAGTGAAGAGTTATCTGACGGAGAATATTCACTATTCCCTCGAACCGGATTGCCTTGAGGGCATGCAACTCTTCTATCAATATGCCCATGAATACGGAGCACTGCCATCCACGCCTCCATTGTGCTTTCTCGATGCGGCGAAGGCGGCCCTGATCTAGGCTTATTTCCCTGACCTGCAACTCCGCACTGTAAACTACCCCTACCTCAATCGAATGCTGCCGCATATCCAAGCTGTGCTCGCGGTCTCCACCTGGGTGCGACTGCGCCGGTTAGGCGGGTGGGGGCTGGTTTTGCTTGGAATCGCGGACAACTCCGTCATCCCGCTGACCGGGAGCATGGACGTTCTGACCATCTGGCTGGCTGCCCGGCATCGTGAACCGTGGCCCTACTACGCACTGATGGCGACGGTTGGGGCGGTGCTCGGCGGCTACATCACCTACAGCTTGGCCCGAAAGGGCGGCAAGGAAGCGATGGAGCGCAGGCTGTCGAAAAGAAGAGCCGCGAAGGTTTATAAGAGATTCGAGCGGTGGGGATTCAGCGCGATTGCCATTCCAGCCATACTTCCGCCACCATTTCCCTTCTTTCCTTTCCTGCTGGCCTCTGGCGCCATGCAGTACTCGCGAAAGAAGTTCTTGACTGCCCTCGTGCTGGGTCGCGGAGTTCGCTACTCGATAGTTGCCTATCTCGGGGTGCTCTACGGAAACCACATCGTGCGCTTCTTTGCCCGGTACAACAAAGAGGCTCTGGGCCTACTGATCGGTTTAGCGGTCGTGGGTGGTATTCTTACGCTCGTCCAGTACCTGCGCTACAAGTAAGTCGTTCGACCGCCCGACGCTCTTCGAATTTGGAGCAACAGCCCGACCTCCGCTAGAATTATGACAGTCGTATCTGATCGCTCATGACCTTGACCAAGCAACAAGCTCTCGACTTGTTTCACTCCGATGACTTGATCGGCATCGGCATGGAAGCCAATGCAGTGCGCCGCAAACTCCATCCCGACGGCGTGGCGACTTACATCATTGATCGCAACATCAATTACACCAATTACTGCACCGAGTATTGCACTTTTTGTGCTTTCTACCGTCCACTGAAGGGACCCAAGGCCAAAGAGGGATACATCCTCGATTTCGATACCATCTACGAAAAGATTCGTGAGACCGTCGAAATGGGTGGGACGGGAGTGCTGATGCAGGGCGGCCTGCATCCCGACCTCAAGATTGACTGGCATGAGCAGATGTTACGTGGCATCAAGCAGCGTTTCCCCAGAATCCACTTGCACTGCTACTCGGCTTCGGAAATTATCGCAATTGCGGAATACAGCGGGATGAGCATCCGCGATACGATCGCAAGGCTCAGGGATGCAGGTCTGGATTCAATCCCCGGCGGTGGAGCCGAGATTCTCGACGACGAAGTCCGCTACAAGATCGCGCGCCTGAAATGCCTGACTGACGATTGGCTCAACGTGCATCGTACCGCGCACCAGTTGGGGATGAGAACCACCGCGACTATGATGTTCGGCGTAGGTGAAAACTACGAGAACCGCGTGAACCATTTCCAGCGGCTCTACGAACTACAAGAAGAAACCGGCGGGTTCACGGCGTTTATCCCCTGGAGCTTTCAGCCCCAGCATACCGCTCTGGGCGGCCGCCACTGGGACGAAGCCACGGCGGTCGAGTACTTGAAAGTCTTGGCGATCTCCCGGCTTTACCTTTCGAACTTCCTCAATGTGCAATCGAGTTGGGTGACGCAGGGACTGAAAGTCTGCCAACTCGGCCTGCAATTCGGCGGCAACGACGTAGGCTCGGTGATGCTCGAAGAGAACGTGGTGCGAGCAGCGGGCGTGACCAACTGCACCACCGAAGAAGAATTACGGCGAATCATTCGCGACGCCGGCTTCAAACCGGTGCAGAGAGATACGCTGTACCGGACCTATTTCCTGAACTGACAGTTGGAACGGAGTACAATCCTCTCAAATCCTTGGCGTATTGGGGTTGAGGATGAAGGTATCTTTCCTGCTCGCGTACTGCGCCTTGCTGGCAGCCTTGCTCGCGGGACAAACCTCCGCCCCGGAGGCTCCCTCCAAAGAATCTGAGAATTGCGGGGTCGAAGGTCACGTCGTCCTGGCCTCGGGTGAGCAGCCATTGAACAAGGTCGCCATCCGAATCTTTCCCGATGACGCAGAAGGAAATTCCTACACTGCGCTAACCAACGCCGAAGGCCATTTCAAAATAGAAGACATGAAGCCAGGTCACTACAACGTGACCATCGAACGCAATGGCTACCTGGAAGCCGGAAAGCACCGACGGCGTTACCAATCCCAGGCCCTTACTCTGAAACCTGGCCAGGAATTGAACGACCTCATGTATCGGATGCAGCCAGCGGCGGTAATTGCCGGAAAGATTGTGGACGCTGAGGGGGACCCTGTCACGGAGGCAAGTATCCTTGTCACTCGCTACGGGTCGGGCTCGGGCCGGAACTCGCGCTTTAGGGGCTACGAGCGTACGAATGACCTGGGCGAGTATCGCGTCTCCGGCTTGCCTCCGGGGCGCTACCTTGTTTTAGCGCAGGCGTGGGCGGTCCCTGCGGCGCCATCCGCGGGAGTCGAAAATGGTGCTTCCTCCAAAATCGAAACCGTCTACGCGCCCACATACTACCCTGGAACTATGGACAAGAGTCAGGCAACAGCGATCGAACTTCATGCCGGAGATCAAGCACCCGCGAATTTCGCTTTAGTCGCGAGCCGCTCATTTCGTATCCGTGGGACAGTATCCGGCGTACCGATCGTCCTGGGGTCTCAGATCAGGATCGCGGCGCGTTCGAAGGCCGACAGCAATACACGTCAGTACAGCTCAGACGGGAGGATCGACAAAGATGGTAAGTTCGAGATCCGCGACGTGCTGCCCGGATCATACGCGTTGTCGTTATGGACGCGTGACGGTGGGTCGATGCAAGAAATTAACAGTGGACAGACGGTTGAAGTCACGAACACCGACGTCAACGGACTTCAAGTCAGGCCTGCCCCCAATGGCCAGGTCCGCGGCCAGTTCCGACTGGATTCCGGTCAAAAAGTGGACTGGTCGCGAGCGATGGTCCTTCTGGAGTCCGATGAAGACTCAGACGGGAGCGGCGAGCATTCGCATTATGGTGGCCCTGTCGCTCAGGCCAAGAGCGACGGATCCTTTGAGCTGGGAAATGTGGCCGCCGGATCTTATCATCTAATCACCCTATCCAGACCACAAGGGCTGCGAGATTATTTTGTAAAATCAGTCAACCTCGGCAGCAAAGACGTTTCCGATACGGGTTTCACAACTGGGGGCGCGAGTTATTTCGTCGATATTGTTTTCAGCGCAAAGGGTGCAATCCTGGAGGGCATAGTGCTCGACGCCAAAGATCAGCCCGTCGTTGACGCAGACGTTGTGGCAGTTCCCGACCCTACTCGCCGCAAGCGCCGTGATCTTTACCAAGAGGACAGCACCGACCAGCGCGGACATTTCACCCTGCATGGACTAAGCCCTGGTCAATATACCGTGATTGCTTTCGAAGATCTGGAAGACGACTATTTCGACCCAGACTTCCTCAAGTCGTACGAAGGCCGTGGGCAGAGCGTGGAAATAAAAGAGGGAGAACGAAAATCCGTTCTGCTGAAAATCGTTCCTTCCACCGACGAGCGACCGTAGACTCCAGAAACGACTTTCCACGTGCCAGTTTCGTCTGACTGACGTATCCCTTCAGGTACAATGGAGGTTTCAGACAGGCTCGCTGTGGGCCACTGAAGGGCTTCTCCCTGGAACTGCATGCTCTTTCCCTGCCAACTGTTAGCCGTGTTCGTCGCCCCGAAGGGCGTTGGGCAGTACATCCGGCAGCATTTTCTCGATAAGACTTTCCAGGGCTTATATCACCCTAATGCGTTTGACACAGCGCTGCTGATTCCTTATTTCATCGTCCTGATCCTGCTGGCGTCGTACGGCGCGCACCGCTACGTCCTGGTTTATCTTTACTATAAGAACAAGAAGAATCGCACGACGGAACCGCCGCGATATTTTCCGGACTTGCCGCGCGTGACCGTTCAGCTCCCGATTTTCAACGAGCAATTCGTGGTCGAGCGCCTGCTGGACGCCATTTGCCGGTTGAACTATCCGCTCGAGAAACTTGACATTCAGGTGCTCGATGACTCGACCGACGAAACCGTCGCCGTGGCGCGTGGTCTGGTCAATCACTATGCTGCCAAAGGATTTCCGATCAGCTACCATCATCGTTCCAACCGCGAAGGATTCAAGGCAGGCGCGCTGGCGGAGGGTCTGAAGACGGCCATGGGCGAGTTTGTTGCGATTTTCGACGCCGACTTTGTTCCGCCCGAAGATTTCTTGCTGCGCACCATTCACCACTTCACCGATCCTAAGATCGGAATGGTGCAAACCCGCTGGACCCACATCAATCGCAACTATTCGTTCTTGACAGAAGTTGAGGCGATTCTCCTGGACGGGCATTTCGTGCTGGAGCACTCCGGCCGGGCGCGGAGCAACGTCTTTTTCAACTTCAACGGAACCGCAGGATTGTGGCGGCGGATCGCAATTGACGATGCCGGCGGCTGGCAGCACGATACCCTGACCGAGGACACCGACCTCTCCTACCGCGCACAACTCAAAGGTTGGAAGTTCATTTATCTGCAGGATGTCGAGTGCCCGGCCGAACTGCCTGTTGAGATGACGGCGTTCAAAACGCAGCAAGCTCGCTGGGCCAAGGGATTGATCCAGACCAGCAAGAAGATTCTGCCCCAGGTGCTCAAGAGCGACCAGAGATTCCACGTAAAGCTTGAGGCGTGGTATCACCTGACCGCAAATCTCAGCTATCCGCTGATGATCGTGCTCTCGGTGTTGCTGTTGCCCGCGATGATCATTCGCTTCTACCAGGGTTGGTTTCAAATGCTATACATCGACTTGCCCCTGTTCATGGCCTCGACCTTTTCGATCTCGAGTTTTTACCTGGTCTCGCAGCGAGAATTGTTTCCCGGCAAATGGTTTCGCGCTCTTCTGTATCTTCCATTTCTGATGGCGTTGGGTATTGGCCTCACCGTTACGAACACGCGGGCCGTGCTGGAAGCCCTGCTGGGCAAACAGTCCGACTTCGCCCGTACGCCGAAATATCACGTCGAGTCCAAGAAAGACAAAGTTCGCGCCAACAACTATCGGCGCGGCCTGGGCTGGGTCCCTTGGGTCGAGCTGCTCATCGGCTGCTATTTCGCGATTACCGTGTACTACGCGATAGACAACGAGAACTACATCACGGTTCCATTCCTGATTCTGTTCGTAGTGGGCTACTGGTACACAGGATTGATGTCTCTGCTGCAGGGACGGTTCGCCGGCATCTCCCTTAGCGCAGAGACTCATACGAAACCATTTCCAGTCGGTGTTTGAAGTCATCAGAAGTTCAAGGAAGCTCGATGCGCAAGTTCTTGCTCTGTGCTGCTGTTCTTGAAGTCCTATTTATCACTCAACTTGGCTCGGCTCTGGATCGCCAGCCGAATGCCGACTACCGCGCCCGGCGTCAAGCTTTGGCGAGCAAAACCAGCGGAGGCGTGGTCTTACTCTTTGCGCCCACCGAGGCCGAAGGCCCAAACGCAGTATACGGATATCGTCCGGACAGCGATTTCTTTTATCTTTCGGGATGGGCCGAACCCGGGGCAGCTCTGCTGATTGCGCCAGCACTCGACGCCAAGGGCAAAGACCCGGCACGTGCCTACACAGAAATTCTTTTCCTGCCCGCCCACAACTACGCGGAAGAAAAATGGACCGGGCCCAAGCTCGGACCAGACAATCCCCAAGCCAGCAGCATCACTGGATTCGATCACGTCGAGGTGCTCGACAGCATGCGCGACGAACTCGTCCGCGTCCTGCCCCAAATGGCGACTATCTATACCGATGTCCCCGCCGCTGGCGAAACCTCCAATTCCCGGACACCGCTGGAATGGTTGAGCCGCGCGAATGCATTTCCTTTGAGGCTTTCTTTCCAGGACGTTCGTCCGCTGCTGGCCTCGCTCCGTACCTACAAAGATGCGGGCGAAATGGATCGCATCCGCAAAGCAGTCAACGCTTCGATCGCGGCGCATTTCGGAGCCATGCGCACAATGAAGCCGGGCACGAACGAACGCGAAATTTCCGCCCTGATGCAATACGAGTGGGGCAAGCGCGGCTGTGAACGGCCGGCCTATGCTCCCATCGTCGGCTCAGGCTTCAACTCCACCGTGCTCCACTACTCCGACGATTCCGGACTGATCCAGTCAGGGGACGTGGTTGTGATCGACGCTGCCGGTGAATATTCACTGTATGCCTCCGACATTACTCGCACTCTGCCTGCCACGGGAAAGTTCACCGCCCGTCAACGCGAGATTTACGACATTGTTTTGGGAGCACAGCGCGCGGCCATAGCAGCGTTTCAATCCGGAAAATCCCACCTGCGCCGTGATCAGCCTAACTCCATCCACAACGTCGCATTCGACTATATCAACACTCACGGCAAAGACCTTCACGGCGAACCTCTAGGAAAGTATTTCATCCATGGCCTCGGGCACTACGTAGGTCTCGATGTCCACGATGCCGGCGATTACGATGTTCCGCTCGCGCCGGGAATGGTCTTCACCATCGAGCCCGGCATTTACATTCCAGAGGAAAAGCTGGGAGTGCGAATCGAAGACATGTATTACGTGGACGCCAGCGGCAAGCTGATCGAGTTAACCGAGGAACTTCCCCACACCGCCGACGAGGTGGAGCATGCCATGGCCGCCAGATGAAATGCCGCACGCCCCTCGTGCTTTTGATATCCTAAGGTATTGTGCGGATGATATGGTTATTTCTGATTCTCGCCTGCAGCGGTGGAGCAGTGCTGTGGGCGGGCATAGCAGCCTATCTTCGTGTGCGCCGCCACATGAAGATCACGGCTGAGCTAAGAAAAAGCGGTGTCCATCGCGAAGTGGACGGCCTCTAGTACGAGCTTTTCCCTCGCAACAGATGGGAGAACCCTAGCCATGACCAAGCCAGCTACCGGGATCCTTGGAACTCAAGACCGCGTTCTCGACGGCGCCAGCCAGATCGCAATTGTGCTTGGCGCCAGCCTGTTTGTCGCTCTGTGCGCCCGCATCACTCTGCCTTTGCCCCTCACCCCCGTGCCTTTGACTATGCAGAATTTTGGCGTGCTCCTGGTAGGACTTTCGCTGGGCAGCCGTCGCGGTTTCGCCGCACTCGTTCTTTACCTCGCGGAAGGCCTCATGGGCATGCCAGTGTTTAGTCCCGCAGGACCGGGTGGTGTAGCTCAGTTGCTGGGTCCCACAGGCGGTTTCCTGCTGGCCTATCCGTTTGTCGCGGGCATCGCCGGCTGGGTTTTTGAAGCGAAGAACGGAGAGAAAACCTTCACGCGTGCAGCCATAGCCTGCCTTCTAGCCGAGATTTATTTATTTGTGGGCGGCCTCTCCTGGCTTGCCCTGCTTACCCATTCTCTCGCTCAAGCCCTGCGCTTCGGACTATATTGGTTCGTCTTTGCTGAAGTCATCAAGATTATGTCCGCCGCCGCGCTGGCTAGCGGCTGGCAACGTTTCCACAAGGTTCAACCATGACTCTCATTGCCGCCACTTCTGAACACTCGCCTACTCCCATCACCGAAGGCAAACGCGAAATCACAGTCGCTCACAGTCCCGACTCCGACGATGCCTTCATGTTTTACGGACTGGCCACCAACAAGGTTCGCGTGCCGGGCCTGCGTTTCACCCATACGCTCTGCGACATCGAAACCCTGAACCGGAAGGCCATGGAGGGCATCTACGACGTCACCGCAATCTCCTTCCACGCCTATCCTTACATCCAGGATCACTACGCGCTGCTCCCCAGCGGCGGCAGTGTCGGAGACGGTTACGGCCCCATGGTCGTCGCCCCGCGCGCGTACTCAGTCAGCGATATCAAGCACAAGCGCATTGCCGTTCCCGGAACCCTGACCACGGCTTATCTGGTCCTCAAACTCTTTGCTCCTGGGATCGAAACCGACGTCGTCCCCTTCGACCAGATCATCCCGCAAGTGCTGGATGGCAGGCAGGAGGCCGGTCTCATCATTCACGAAGGCCAGTTGACTTATGACAAGTCGGGCCTGCATCGCATCGTCGATCTCGGCAAGTGGTGGCAGAAAGTCACCGGCCTTCCGCTGCCTTTGGGAGGCAATGCCATCCGCCGCAGCCTCGGACCGGAGTTGATGTCGAGCGTAGCTACCGCTTTGCGGGAGAGCATTCAGTACGCGCTCGATCACCGCGAAGAAGCGTTGGCCTACGCCATGCAGTTCGCTCGCGACCTCGACCCCCAACTCGCCGACAAGTTTGTCGGCATGTATGTGAACGAGCGCACCCTCGACTACGGTCCCGATGGAAGAGAAGCCGTACGCCGCCTGCTCGACATGGGCCACGCCGCAGGAATTATTCCGCAAGAGTCCAGAGTGGACTTCGCGGCGTAAGCAGCTCCCCAGTGCTAACTTCTGGATCGAGGAAAGCCAGAACAAAATTTTGTCGCGCACCGACTGCCCTGCGTGTAAATTGATGACCATGTGTCATGCGTATCAGGAGAACAGCATGCCAAGGCGCTTGCTTTTCCTCGCTTTTGTCGTCGTCTGTTCATCGACAATGCAGGCCCAGTGCAAAGCTAGCGTTGTCGGAACTTGGAAGCTTCTGTCGGTCACGGCCACCGCTGAAAAGGACGGTGTGGGCAAACCAATTCTTGGCCAAAACCCATCAGGGCTTCTCACCTACACGGCGGACGGCCGAATGATGGCAATTATTTCCGACGATGGAAGAAAGCCACTCTCGATTGCTGACCGGGTTGCCGCTCCAGTTGTGGAAAGAGCCGAGGCTTACTCTACATTTATGGCATACGCTGGCCGATACACATTCACTTGCGACAAGGTCGTGACCCATGTTGAAGTTGCTTCACTGCAGAACTGGGTTAACACCGATCAAACACGCTTTGTGACCCTGCAGGGGAATCGAATGCACGTGCGCAACACGCCCATGCTGAGAGCGGGCGTTAATGTGAATATTGAGTCGGTCTGGGAGCGGTTGCGGTAACTTTGGATGCTGCGGAAGCCTGTTCCAACAGCTTCACCAAACTATAAAGCGTCTGGTTGACCGGCGTGGGCACACCCATCTCAGCCCCCCTGCGCACCAGAAAACCATTCAGCGAATCAATCTCAGTGGGCTTTCCACGAGCAATGTCCTGCGCGGTGGAAGACAACGCCTCCGGCATCGCCTCGCTGCCCAGCTTCAGAGCCGCCGCGACCATCGTATCCGATGACAGCTGGACTCCAGACGCCTTGCCCACCGCTACAGCTTCGATGATCACATGCTTCATCACTTCAATCGAGTCAGCGTCCCGGGCGATACGCCCATACTTCATGCGCGATAGCGCTGATATCGCATTGTAGGCGCAGTTCATGAGCAGTTTCTCCCAGAGCTCTACCGTGATGTTCTTTGAAACGCGGCAAGGGATGCCAGCCCGCGTGAAAGTCGCCGCAACCTCGGTGATTTCTGCTTCGCTTGCATTGTGGTCGGAGGACGCTGTTCCAATCACGAGATCGCCGCGGCCCAGGTGCTTGACCCGCCCCAAACCAATCATCTCCGCAGCGATATACACGACCGCAGGAATCGCCTGGATGCCCGCTGCGAAGTCGATTCGCTCGACGTTGTCTACGCCGTTCTGCAGAGAGACTACGAGCGTCTCCGGTGCAAGGTACGGAGCCACCAATTTCGCTACGTTTTCCGTATCCACTGTCTTCACCGAAAACAGAACCACCTGAGCATCGCGCACGGCTCCCAGCTCGTTGGTCGCTGAAACGGAAATGCTCTCCTTGAAATGAATGCTGTCGATAAAAAGGCCGTCCCGATTGATCGCTTCCACATGCGGTGCCCGGCCAATAAGAGTGACCGGGGCGCCAGCCCGCGCCAGCACTCCGCCGAAATAACATCCGACGGCGCCTGCCCCGACCACCGCGATCCGAGGCCACGCTCTTTCCTGCATGTTACCTCCCAGCAAACTACTCCAAGCTCAATGGATTGCCCTACGCGAGTGACCGTCCAAGCGAAAAGCTAACCACCAGAAGCTAAAGGCTCTCCTTGAAGGAGAACACCGGATCAATATCCACCGGCACCGCTGCCGCCGAACTCAACGAAGCCCGCAGCTCCGCCGGCATCGTCCCGTATTTCTTGAACCAGCTTTCAGCTCGCGCGCGGTCCCCTGTCGCCTCGATCTCCAACAACTCTCTCGCCAGATCCTTGATCGCTCCGGGCATGCGCTCATAGTCGATCGCGTACCGGCCCGAAGATTGATGATTGATCGCGCCACGCTCGGACAGGTAGTTGAACTCCATCATTTCAGCCTGCCCGTGAGCCTCGGCCACCCCAAAGCGCACCGTCCGAAAAATTCCCGCTACATACGACGCGTAATACTCTTGCAGCTTGCTCTTGGGCAGAACGTCACGGTCGATCAGCCAATTCAGACCATACAATCCGACGATGTCCGCCTTGGCCTCCTCGAGACCGCTGAAAATTGGTCCGATGGATTCGCGAATATCCGCCTTGCCTGACGCAGTGCGCGCGAACGCGGGTCCAAGCCCGTGCGCCATCTCGTGCATGATCGTCACCTGCAGATAGCCTTCGCTCGATGCCTTAGCGGCTTGCGCCAGCAACATTAACTTTTGCGCCACGGGCAGAATCACGTAATCCACGCGCGCATCCATGAAATTCTTGAAGAAGAGTTTCTTGCTTCCCTTCTGTTCATGGACGCGCGGATCGTTGGGTAAATTGTCGGCAACGGCCTGATATCCGTGATTCAGATCACCCGCCCGGAATGGAGTGTCCATCACTTCCATCGGCGTCTCCAGGCCGCGCTTGGAAGGCCGATCCTCCGGCGCGAGCGGGAGCGCATCCTGAATATCGGCGACATACTTCTGGAACATCTCGAGCTTGCTGCTCTCGTCCACATTGCGGACCATTACGGCCGCACCATAGGTTGTCTTTACGCCCAGCAGTCCGTCGTCGTAGGTCTCATCCGGGGCAAAGATCACGTCGAACTTGGGATCCTTCAAATCAAGCCACGCCAGGTTGCTCTTGAAATAATCGTCGGTGAGCAACGCGTCGGCCCGCAGGCGCAGGAAATTGGCAAAAGCCGGATCATCGCTCAAGCTGGCGGCCTCGCGTAAGTCCTTGGCCGCGGGCTCGAGAAAGGAACGATACGCAATGTGGTAAGGAAGCCCTTCCAATTGATCTCCGTGCCAGCGCACCACCGTGAACGAACCGTAGATCTCATCCTTCTTCTCCGGATGCGCTTTCACGTATTGCTCGATTTGGTCACGAGTCAGGTTTTGCGGATAAAAGCCTCGCCGGGACGACATTGGAGTTGTGCCCACGAAAGGTTTGTCATCGTCAAGCAGATCGAATCGCGAGGCGTTGATCCACAGGTAGCGACGCAGGGCTTCATCTTTTGAGTTCTTACTTGTTGCCAGCGACTCGTAGAGCGTCAGGCCGTCGGGATCCATCTGCCGCCAATAAATTGCCTCGAGATATCGCGAGGCATCCACCAACTTTTCCACCATCTTCACCTCGCGAGCGGTCAGGCCCGCGGAGTGGAACGGCATTTCGACCCGGCGAAACTTGGCGAGCCGCCGGTCCAGGTCAGGAACAACCTGCATGCCGGCAGACTCTGCCCCTTTGGCGGCGGAGCCAGTCATCGGCTTCTGGCTTTTCTGCGCTGAACTGGTGGGAAAGATAAACAAAGCGATGAGGAGTGGAACCCAAAGGTCCTGTGTCATGAACATGAATGTTTTATTTTAGCAGAGCATTCCGCACTTGATCGATTCACATCTGGCGAATCAACACTGACATCGCTATCATGTTGCGTTATGCCGCGAAACAATTCCGATGGCCCGCAGACGTTGCTCATCGATGCCGATGACACCCTCTGGGAAAACAATATTTATTTCGAACGTGCCATCGCGAATTTCATTTCATTTCTGAACCATCACGAGTACTCGCCAGAGCAAGTCCGCCAGGTCCTGAACCAGGTTGAACGCGAGTCCATCGTCAGTCATGGTTATGGCCTCCATAGCTTCATTCACTCGCTGGTGCAAACCTTCGAGCGCTTGGCAGTCGAGCCGCTTACGCCCGCCCTGCACGAGACCATAAGCGGGTTCGCACACATCATCGCCGACCACCCGGTCGAGATCCTCCGTGGCGTTCCGGAGACGCTTCGGTATCTGTCCGAACGCCATCGCCTGATGCTGCTGACCAAGGGCGCCATCCCTGAGCAGTCCGGAAAGGTAGAGCGCTCGGGGCTGAAGGATTATTTTTCCGTGGTAGAGATTGTCGCCGAGAAAGATGTGTCCACATATCGCACCATCATTTCGAAGTACGATCTAGCCGGCGATTCCACGTGGATGGTAGGAAACAGCCCGAAGTCCGACATTAATCCCGCCTTGGCAGCGGGACTAAACGCCGTCTTCGTACCTCACGGCAGCACCTGGATCCTTGAGCACGAGGAAGTCGCCCAGGCCCAACCACCGACGCGGCTGCTGATTGTGGAGACCTTCGCAGGATTAAAGGAACACTTCTAAGTATCAACAGTAGCAATGTCTTGCTTCATCTCTAAGCCCTGAAAAATTCCAATCGTTGTCATCCCTCGCGAAGCGAGGGATCTGCAGTGCTCTACAATTTAAGCCCGCTACTTACTGGCCGGAACCGCGCAGAACTTGTCGAAAGCCTTCTTGAGCTCGACGGCGATGTCCACAGCCTCGCGATGTTCGATGTCGCTCCGCTGCATCATGTGAATCAGCTTCCCATCGCGAAGTAACGCGATCGAGGGCGACGACGGAGGGTACCCGGTAAAGTAGCTGCGTGCCCGGTCAGTGGCGTCCTTGTCCTGTCCGGCGAAGACGGAGAACATTTTCTCCGGGCGCACGGAATTCTGCAACGCGATGCGAACTGCAGGACGCATCCGTCCCGCCGCGCACCCGCAGATGGAATTCACCACGACCATGGTCGTTCCAGGTTGGTTGACAATGGCGCGGTCGACTTCCTCCGTGGTGCGCAGTTCTTGAACTCCCAGGCGGGTCAGCTCTTCGCGCATGGGAATCACCATAATCTCTGGGTACATTTCTTCTCCTTAAGAGGTTCCTAATAGCCTATCAGAAGTCTCCATCCCCAGTGGAGATCGAGCACCGTCTTTCCACAGCACGAACGTAACGGAGCGGCCCAAATACTTTTTCCCTTCAGTATATAGTGGTGGTTGTCGCCAATGGTCATCACGGAAAACGTGCCACTCGCGCCGCTCACCACCCTCAAAGTTGGAGGTCCAGCCCGCTATTTTATCGAGGCGCAGAGCATTTCCGAAGTGTCCCAGGCCGTCGACTTCTCGAAGTCGCGAGGTCTTCCGCTGTTCGTCCTCGGTGGTGGCAGCAATTTGGTAATCGCCGACGCCGGTTGGCCGGGCCTGGTGCTCAAGATCGGAATCACCGGAATCAATCACCGTCACGGTCACGATGAAGTCGTATTCGAAGCTGGCGCGGGCGAAGACTGGGACCGGTTCGTCGGCCTCGTTGTAGCCCACAACATTGCCGGCGTCGAATGCCTGAGCGGCATCCCCGGCAATGTCGGAGGCACGCCAGTTCAAAATGTTGGGGCTTACGGGCAGGAGGTCTCGAATACGATTGAGTCTGTGCTTGCTTTGGATCTTCGAGATGGGCAAATGCACGAACTCTGCAAGGAGGCTTGTGGGTTCAGCTATCGCACCAGCATCTTCAATACCACGGAGCGCGGGCGATACATTATTCTGCAAGTAAACTATGTGCTGAAGCATGGCGGTGATGCGTTCATTGCGTATGCCGACCTCAAGAAATACTTCGCCGGCTGGAGCGAAAAGCCGACGTTAGCCAATGTTCGAGACGCCGTGCGCAAGATCAGGGCTGGGAAAGGCATGCTGATCACGGCTGGTGATGATGACTGCCGCAGCGCTGGATCTTTCTTCAAGAATCCGATTCTTTCTGCCGATCAGTATCAAGGGCTAACCGCACGAGCGGCCGCCAAGAATCTGCAGATTCCCAGCTACCCCGCGCTCGATGCGCAGAAGAAGGTTTCCGCCGCGTGGCTGGTGGAGCGCTCCGGTTTCAGCAGAGGATTCGGTAGCGGGCCGGTTGGCATTTCCCGCAAGCACGCGCTCGCGATCGTGAATCGCGGCAACGCAACCGCGGCGGACATTGTCGCTTTCAAAGAAGACATTCAGCAGCGCGTGGAAGAGATCTGGGGAATTCTTCTTGAGCCGGAACCGGTCTTCGTCGGATTTGTGTAGGCGCGAGCGTTTTCGCTCGTGCTCCCTTGCCAGAAAAATCGGCGACGGCCGCCCCAGATTGCGACCCTTTTTTGGTATGTCCCCTGCGTTGGGGAGGGTGAGCTTTCCGGCCCCGGCGGCAGCCGCCTCTCTTTACTTATCGGCAAGTTTTGCCGCCTCTTTAAAGATCCGCACGAACATGGGGCGGGTCAGTTTTCCGGTTTGGGTGTTCTGGTTGGAGGGATGGTATGACGCCAGTAAGGTCTTTCCATCTGGCAGTTTGTACCTGGCTCCGTGTTGAAAGATGTAGGCTTTGCGGCTTGCAATCTGACCGCGCCGTTTGAGGTAATTGAGATACGCATCGAAGCCAATTTTCCCCAGCGCGACCACGACTTTCACATTCCTGAGGCCCTCCACTTCGCGATCCAGATACGGAGCGCAGTTCGCCAGTTCTTGCGGAAGCGGTTTGTTATCGGGCGGAGCACAGCGTACCGCCGCCGTGATGTAAAGCCCTTTCAGCTTAAGGCCATCCTCGCGATCGGTTGCGTTGGGCTGGTTGGCGAAGCCAGTCTCGTGCAGCACCGGAAACATGAATTTGCCGGAGGCATCTCCGGTAAACGGTCGGCCAGTGCGATTGGAGCCGTGGGCTCCGGGAGCGAGGCCTAGAATGAGAACCCGGGCGTCGGGATCGCCGAAGCCGGGTACCGGTTTCCCCCAGTAGTCGCAATCGCGATAAGCGCGGCGCTTCTCGCGAGCAATCTTCTCGCGATATTCGACCAGGCGCGGACAGCGGGTGCAGTCTACGATCTCGGCATTGAGTTGGACGAGCCAGTTGTTGTTTAGTTGAGAGGGCATTGTTACAACTTTACAACGATGGGTCGTGTGGGCCGGGGAGCCATTTTTACCGCCGAGACGCCGAGGGGGGCGAATCGGGAGGGGTTCGCACATGTGGTCCTGAGCCCAGGTTAGCGTCCACAGGACGGACGCGAACCTGGGGCGCCGGGCTGAATGAGGCTGTTACAATTTCATGTACTGCATTCAATGGGTGAACAACCACGCCAACGCAAGAAATACCATCCAGACGAACGTTTTCCGCTCTTTGACGATGCTTATGTTTTCGATAGCGCCAGCGGTCTTTATAGACGCAAATCCGACGTGTTGGAAGATAGCAGGCAGTTTGACGGTCATGGACGTATCCGCGTTTCTGTGGCAAGGGATTGGATGAGCATTGCTCTTTCTGTTCTCACTTTGGCTGTGGTGTTCGCTTACACCTACTATGAAAAGCGGGCTGCGGACATTACAAAGGAAGGCGAGGAAAGAGCATGGGTACTGATTGGCGAAGATCGCCTTACCCTCTCAGACCCGAAATTTTATCATTTTCGCCAGCATGGATTTGGTATGCCGGACACCGATGGTTTCGGCATGGGGGTCGATTTCCCAATGACGGTCAGCAATGTCGGCAAGAAACTTGCTAACCGTCACTCCGTATTCGCTGAATTCGTGGCGGACACGGAAAAGCTTCCTCACTGGGGAGCGCCTTGGGGGGAATGGTGGGAGCACACGTGCGACATCGCAGAGGGAAACATGCAGGGGACTTCGGAAATGTCCGAAAACACGCCCCTGCTTCCCGGAACCACGAGCAAAACAGCATCTGCTGTTGTCGATTTCGTCCCCGCCGAACCGCAATACATCCGCTCGGTTTACATCGTCGGTTGCGTCACGTACCGTGAGATGAATGGGGACATCCACTTTACCGCCATCACGTATTGCCCCAGCACATTTAATAGACATCCCACAAAGGTCCTCGACGATCCAGAGGTGTTCTATGACCGCACGGACACAACATTTTGGGCCTGCAATCACGAGGCAGATTAGGACCGCCTCCTAAAGTTGGCGTCAGGCAGGTCGCTGATTTATCCGCTTGGCCTTCAGTTGTTCGGCGACCTCAAACTGGAGCCAGTAAGTGACTCACGAGTCGTGTTGATCTCAAAGTTCGCGGGCGATGGCGTCCGCGCTACACCTGCAGCGCGCGGCGTTTTTGAGGTGAGAGTTTCGCCTCCCCACCCTGTCGCAAAGTGCGCGACAAGGATGGTGCACCCTCGGTGTTGGTTAGGTGAGATTTAAGAACCGGCGAAGGCATTGCATCCCACTTCTCGCAAAGAACGCGAGAAATGGGGCACCCGGGTTTTTTTGACAAGTGTGTATAAAGTGTGTATAGTTTAGTGCAAGCGCCCGAGGAAACATGCACAGCCGGGAGGTCGTAAAGCGGTTACGGAGCGACGGCTGGTTTGAGGTGAATCAGGTCGTAAGTCACAAGCAGTTCAAGCATCCGACGAAGACGGGAAGGGTGACTGTGCCGCATCCGAGCCGAGACATCCCAATGGGCACGTTGAAAAGCATTGAGAAACAGGCCGGGATCAAGCTGAGGTAATTCCGGAGCAGAGGAACAAAGTCATGGAATACATCGCCTATCTTCACAAGGACCGTGGTTCTGATTACGGCGTAAGCTTTCCCGATTTTCCGGGCTGCATCACCGCTGGGAAAACTCTTGACGAGGCCAGTCGACTGGCGCCGGAAGCGCTGGCATTGCATATCCAAGGCATGATCGAGGATGGAGAGACGGTACCCGAACCGTCGAAGGTCGACGATATCGCAAAGGACGCGGCGAGGCACGGCGCGATTGCCTTCATGGTGACCGTCGACGCTCCCGACGTGACTGTACGCGTGAACATCACGGCACGGGAAAGCCAAATTGAAAGAATCGACCGGTTGGCTGAAGCGGCGGGCTTGACGCGGTCCGCGTATATGGTGCGGGCGGCCCTTGGCCAAAAGCGCGTTGTGCGTGGACGTTCGCAAAGCGCGCGGGCCGGCTGACACGGCTGCCGCTCAAGAGTCAGTGCCGACGGTAGTGCCGAAAAGTTGTCAAGCCCCTTCGGCGGGCTAATTCCTGCCAAAGCTATGATTCGGCGGGAGAAATAAATCTGAAAAACGTGTCTCACTTACCCCCGTGGATTTGCTATTCTAGAAATTAGAGATCAAGTTTGGCGCAAGCTTTCCGGCTTGCGCTTTTTCTTTTGGGTAGCGTTTCTCTCCAAGGACAGTTTCCGAACAAATGAGTAGAGCCAAGGGCGGTTCAGGCGGGCGCACACCAGCGTCTGGCCAGATCTACGTCCCGAAGCCAAGCGTGTGGAGGGTGACGAACAATTGGCGAGGCGACGTGGGCGAGGCTGCGTTCGCTTATAAAGCGATGAAGCTTGGTTATGTGGTGTCGAAGCCACTGGGCAACATCCATCGCTACGACTATGTGGTCGAGGGCAGCGGAAAGCTGTGGCGGGTGCAGGTGAAAACCACCGCCCACATGGAGGCGGGCCTTTATTCGCTGCATACCCGGTGCTTTACGCAACAGCGTCTGGGCCCCTATACAGCGTCGGATATTGATTTCCTGGTGGCTTATGTCATGCCTGAGGATTCCTGCTATATATTTCCCGCAAGCGTGGTGGCCGGGCGCACGAGCATTATGCTGCGTCCCAAGGAGTTCATACGCAAGAGGTACTTTCACCGCGATCCTTACGCACGCTATTTGAATGCATGGCACGAATTGGGTGAGCCGAGCGGGCCGGAGTTTTGAGGTGTTGTTTGGCGTTTGGGCACCCGTTGAAGACATCGGGGGTGGGACGGGTCCGCCCTACAATTTGCCTATAATTTCGAGGGTTGGGATTCGCGGTGGTCATGTTGAAACGAAACGGCCGATTTGGCCACTATTGAACATAGGGCTTGACTTGTGCGCAGAAGCTTGCAATAACTATGCAGTCCCATTGGACGAGTTTGGGGGTGTAGTTCAGTTGGCAGAAGTCAGACTGCAAGAGGGCGAGTCCCTTGAGAACGCACTGCGCCGCTTCAAGCGCAAGGTGCAACAGGAAGACATTATTAAGGAGGTCAAGCGCCACTCCTTTTATCTGAAGCCGGGCGAGAAAAAGCGCGTGAAGGAAGCATTGGCGCGCAAGCGCAGCCGGAAAAAAGCTCGGAAAGAGCAAGACTAGTCGAAATTGGGCCGCTCATCCCCGTGGAGAGCGGCTTCTTCCCTTTTTTACGGCGCGTTCCCGGGTCTGGGATATGCGTCACCACGGGGTCTCCGCAGTAAATGCAGCAGAAGTAATCCATGTCCGGTCAAGGACGTGGCGGGCCGAATCCAGGGGTACGACCAATCGAGGGGGATGAACAGAAAATCCTGCGCACTCGTGCGCCAGGTGAGAGGTTCGATTTTCTCACGTGGCGGGGAGTGGGGCGGGAAAGGGCCGAAGGAGCATCCTCAATGGAATACCAGGACAAGATGTTGAAGTGCGTTGACTGCGGCGCGGATTTCGTCTTTACGTCCGGGGAGCAGTTGTTTTTCCACGATAAGCAGTTCAGGAACGAGCCCAAGCGGTGCAAGAGCTGCAAAGCGAAGCGAGTTGCGATTCTAGGAGCGGCGAACCCGGGGCATCACGGTTTTTCGAGGACCGAGACCCGAGCGGTATGTTCGCAATGCGGCAAGGAGACGACGGTGCCGTTCCGGCCGACGCAGGGGCGTCCGGTGCTGTGCCGGGAATGTTTCCAGCAGAGGCGGCCAGCGGCGTCGGCGTAATCGGCTTGCGGGGCGACGGGTCAGGAGACGCGGAAAACTGCCAGGGTTAGGCGCTGAAATCGTCGGACTAGCCGATCTTCCTCTTCAAACCAGCCGCAGGACCGTCCAGCGCGGGGGTGGGCGGAGCCAGGGTCTTCTCGTCTTGATGCTGGTTGCTCACGCGCAGAGCGTCTTCCCGCAACACCAGCAGCGCCTCGATTTGCCGCAGCAGGTCCTTGGTCCCGATAGGCTTCACCAACAACGATTGCGCTCCCTCTTGCTTCCAGTCGCCGTCGGCGGGAGGGTAGGCGGTGAGCAGAGCGGTAGCAGGGTTGTAGGCTTGGCGGCGCGCCGCGCGAACTACTTCGAAGCCGGCATTCTCGTTCTCCATGCGCGCATCGGTGATGACCATCTCGTAGACGCCGGAGGCTAATTTCTGCTTGGCCTCGGCGGCCGACTCGGCGGTCTCGACAATGAAGTGGTGCATTTCCAGCACCGCCTTCAAAGTGAGCAAGACTGCAACATCGTCATCGACCAGAAGGATTCGCCGCTTCATTTGGACACCTCGCCACCAAGCACTCGAGCCGCAAGTGTTGCGGCATCGCAACGACCGGACAGATTTCAGGTATTCACTCCGCCGCGAGTCCGCTGCAGGCAAGTATAGAACAGGGCTGTCACAAGTGGGTTGCGGTCATGAATCGTGCCAATTTTTCGTTGGCAGAATCGAATCCGCAAAACGGGAAAGCGCGATTCCCGACCGCTGCAGCCGCTGACTCTCCACCAAAAGAGCATAACGTTGCGTTCATAATGCAAATACTTTCATCTTTCTCGAAAACTTTCTTCTCTTTGGCGACGCGTGCAAAAAAAAAGGAGAATTCCAACGCGCCAGCGCTGTATTTCGCTTGACATTCGCGGCGATCGCGTTAGGATACGGCTCCGCGGGTCAACGGCCGAAATCGCTCGCTCAATGGCAAAATGGCCCGACATCGCTAGAAGTAAAAAACTCAGGAGGACTATAGTGAAAAAGACGCTTTTTGCAGCGGCGCTCATCGCAATTTTCGTTAGCGCGGCAATAGCAGCCGACCAAAACCCTACTAGCGTGGTGCGCCCCGACGTGGTCGCCCCCGGACGGACGGTGGTTCATCATTTCGTCGATGTGGCGGGGATCCAGGCAGCGGGTACGAAGATCTTCGTTTCCGACGCTCTAGATAACGTCGTGAACATCTACAACACTTCCGGCAAGCAGCTCGCGCAGCTCACCGGCTTCAGCCAACCGCAGGGTCTGGCGACCGATCTAAAAGGCAACCTCTACGTTGCCGATACCAATAACAGCCAAATTGTGGTTTATGCCCCACCCTACAACAAGGCGCCGAAGAAGCTGGCCGATCCGGGCTATTTTCCTGCCGGCGTCGCCGTCCTCACTATCGGGACAGTGACGTATGTCGGGGTGTCGAACATCTGCTCAGCCCCAAATTGTACTCAGGGCGGCTTCATTGTGTACAAGAACGGAAAATCGAAGGGAGCTTTCCAGAGTTCTAGCATCAACCGCGTGTATTTCTGTGGGTTCGACGCCAAGGGTAACCTCTATGCCGACGGCCAGGATGTGAACGGCTTCGGAGTGTACGGGGTAGTCACTGGTGCGATCAGCAACAAAAAAACATATCACGTGGACACAACTGGCAACGCCATCAGTTTCCCTGGTGGAATTCAGGTAACAACCAAGGGCAAGATCGCTATCGACGACCAGTCAGGCGCCGCGGTCTTCACCTACAACCCACCGAAAGGTGGCACGTTCGGCTCTCCGATCAAGACGACCTCACTGAGCGGTGCGGGCGATACCGTGACGTTTGCATTCACCTCGACAGACGCAGACTTGTGGACTGCTGATGCCCTGAATGCGAATTCAGCTGAGTACAAGTACCCAGCGGGCGGAAGCGCAGTGAAAACGATCTCGGTGGGCGGCCAACCCATCGGCGTCGCTGTTGTTCCGGCGCAGCCGTAGCTTACATTGTTAGCCATTGCAGGGGGCGGACGCGCAAGCGTCCGCCTTTTTTCGTTGCTGCAACGCCCATGCCGCCCTCGCCAAAGCTTTTCGAAGATGCGGTAGCGCGAAATGGTTGGGCCGGTTGTCAGGAGCGAATCTTGCGTGGGCAGAACGGCAAGTCAGTGAAGGCTGAAGAGAATCGTTGGCAGAGAATCGCCATTTTGCAAAGGAATAACTTTTGTGCTCAGGCGTTTTGACGTTCGCCACGGTGACGTCGGGCGGAAGCTCGGTGAAATCTATCCCGGTAGCGGGCGGCATCGCGGTCGTCGCGGCGGCGTTGCCGTAGCTTAGGTTTGGTAGCTATGAAGGGGGCGGGCACGCAAGCGTCCGCCTTTTTTCGTTGCTGCAACGCCCATGCCCACCGCTGGTGGAGTTGCAGTGGTTTGCAATGATGGTGGTCGGGCCCTTCTTTGCGGCAAACACGGCCACAGTTTTTAGTTTCAATAAGGACGTTTGGGCGATCCATACGGAGTCGAATGACATTGCCGCGTTTACGGGCAAACCGGGAAGGACGGTAGAATTGTGGAAACCTGGGAAGAATACGATGTAAGTCGGAGAGACCGATGACAGGAAGTTTCTACGTCGAGAACTTTGGTTGCCGGGCTACGCAGGCTGACGGGGCTGCGATCGAGCGACAGTTTCAGGAATACGGGCTGGCCCGCGCCGACGGACCCGCCCAAGCGGAAATCGTGGTGTTGAATTCGTGCACTGTCACGGCTGCGGCGGATCAGGATGCGCGAGCGGCGATCCGCCGCATCCGCCGTGTGAACCCGGACTGCCAAATCGTGGTGACCGGATGCTACGCGCAGCGCGCGCCCGACGAAGTTGCCTCGCTTCCCGGGGTAACTCGCGTGGTCGGCAATTCCCACAAACATCGGTTGGCGGAAATCGTAACCGGGCCCCGTCCACGAGAGGGGGCCGCGAGCACGGCGCCCCGCCCCGGCTTTGTCCCTCTGTCGAGCCTGGCGCAGGAATCGCAACCCGAGATCTTCGTCTCCGATATTTTCGCCCATACCGAATTGCTGGCTGCGCCGGTGTTCGATGGCGGGCGGGGGACGAATAACGACCGCACCCGCCCCAATCTGAAGGTGCAGGATGGCTGCGACAATCGCTGCTCGTTCTGCGTGATTCCGTATGTACGCGGGCAGAGCCGCTCTCTGCCGCTACGCCGGATTCTTGCCGAAGTGAATGTTCTCGTTGAATCGGGCTATCGGGAAGTGGTGATTTCCGGAATCAATCTGGGCCGCTGGGGACGCGACCTCGCTCAGCCCCTGCGCTTCGAAGATGTGGTGCGTGAGATTCTTGGGCAAACTAGTTTGGAAAAGCTGCGCATCTCTTCGGTTGAGCCAATGGACTGGAGCAATGAACTGATTCGCATCATGGCCGGCTCTCCGCGGATCGCCAAGCACGCCCATGTGCCGATGCAATCGGGCAGTGACCGCGTGCTGCGAGCTATGCACCGCAAGTACCGTCCATGGCATTATCGGGAGAAGATTGAAAAGATTCACGTGGCCATCCCGTCGGCAGCGATCGGCGCCGATGTCATGGTGGGATTTCCCGGGGAGAGCGAAGTAGATTTCGAAGAGACCCGGCTTCTGATCGAAGAACTGCCTTTCACTTATCTGCACGTGTTCACGTATTCCTCGCGTCCGGGGACGCCGGCGGCGGCCATGCAAGATCAAGTCCCGGTGCAAGTCGCTCGCGAGCGCAATCGAATTCTGCGCGATCTGGCCGCAGAAAAAAAACTGGCCTTCATGCGGACGTTTGTGGGAAGGACGGTGGAAGCGATCACGCTGAATGTGTTCGATGGCAAGTCCACCGAAGCGCTGACTGACAACTATCTGAAGATCAACCTAGCGGGAAAGTACGATACGAATCGATGGGTGATGGCGCGGATCGAGCGAGTTGAAGCTGGCGCGTTGATCGCGGTTAGCGCGCCGCATAATTTTCTTTGATCGCCCTAAGCCCAGAGTTCGAGACCCTGTAGTAGAAATTTGCCTCCTGGTCCTGCCGCGAAAAACAGCCCGCACCTTAACAACACAGTGATCGACTGATCGAAATGTTGCGTGTTATGTAGCGCAGTGAACTGCGCAGATTGCACGCACGCGCATTGACTTGCTATCCAAACTCCCACACACAAAGTCTAGCTAGGGCGAGAGCGATCATCGAAGTCACGATTGGTCTGCTCTATCAAACAATTGAAGGGAGTAACCCGATGCGACTGAATGACCGTGTGCGTTTTATGTCGATTGCAGCCCTTATGCTGAGCGCTGCAATTTGGAGTGCTTGCAACAAGGCGGGAAATGCCGTGAATTCTGCCGCGGCTTCGACCGATGGCGGGAAGATTCCCATCACGACCAAGTCCGAAGAGGCCAGGAATGAATTTGTGCAAGGACGAGACCTCTCCGACAAACTTCTCGGGCAAGAGTCGCTCGCGCATTTCGATAAGGCCATCGCGTTGGACCCGGATTTCGCGTCCGCGGAAATGGCCCGCGCCAACAACTCTCCGACGACCCGGGAGTTCTTCGACCATCTGAACAAAGCAGTGAGCCTGGCGGACAAGACGTCGGACGGAGAGAAAATTTTCATTCTCGCCAACCAGGCGGGAGCAAACGCCGACACCGTCAAGCAAAAGGAGTACCTCGACAAACTGGTCGTAGCGTATCCGAATGACGAACGGGCACAGTTCAATCTGGCGAACTACTATTTTGGCCAGCAGGACTATATGCAAGCCGTCGAGCACTACAGGAGAGCGACTGAACTTGCCCCCAACTTCTCGCCTGCCTACAACGTCCTTGGATACGCTTACAAGCAGCAGGGCGACTACGCGAACGCCGAGCAGGCTCTCAAGAAGTACATCGAGCTCATTCCCAACGATCCCAATCCCTACGACTCTTATGCGGAGTTACTGCTCAAGATGGGAAGATTCGACGATTCGATCACACAGTACCACAAGGCTCTCTCGGTGGATCCTCACTTCGCGCCGTCGCACTTCGGGATTGCCGGCGACCTGATGTACTCGGGCAAGCCGGAAGAAGCGCAAGCCGAACTGCAGAAAATGGCTGATCAGGCACGCAATGACGGAGAACTGAGGACTGCGCTCTTCGGTATGGCCGTAGTCGCGGTGGATAGCGGCAAGCTGGACAAGGCACTGCAACAGATGGATAAGGAATATGCGGTCGCTGAGAAGAAAAACGACGTGGCCTCGATGGCAGCCGACCTTCAGGCAAAGGGCAACATTCTTGCCGAGATGCTCAAGTATGACCTGGCGGAGCAACAATTCGAGCGTTCTTTTCAACTGATCGAAAGCTCGAGTCTTTCTCAGGAGATCAAGGATAACGCGACCCTGCTGCACCACTTCAACGAGGCAGGGTTAGCCATCGGGAAGAAAGACTACAGCGCAGCCAAAGGTCATGCGGAGGAGTTCCGCAAAGGTGCCGAGGCGTCCAAAAATGACTTACAGATAAAGCAGGCCCACGAACTGGCGGGGAGAATTGCGCTCGCTGAAAAGGATTACGCCTCTGCCATCGCCGAGCTTCAGCAGGCCAACGAGCAAAATCCCCGTAACCTTTTTCGCTTATACCTGGCGTATCTAGGCAAAGGGGACAGCGCGAAGGCGCAGGAATATTGCAAGCAGGCTGCCGGATTCAACTCTCTCCCGCAGTTGAACTATGCCTTTGTTCGAGTCAAAGCTGAAAAGCTAGCGACCGGCAATAAAGCCTGACCGCTGACAGACTGGTGCTCCGGTTATTGCGAAGAGCGAAGGCAACGAGGAATCTGAATTCTTGCGGCACGCACAGAACCCGGATCCCTCGCTTCGCTCAGGATTGACTACAACCGGGTGTATGAGCTTTAGTTCCGGACCGGCCGGAAGAACCAGGTCATGCCCCAGGAATAGAAGGCAATGATGATGAGAATATTTATGGGCATGCCGAAGATAATGTAGAGCACCGGCATGAACATAACCGTTTTTTGCAGAAACAGTACTTGCAGCAGGACCTGAAGAGGCAGGAAGAGTGCCAGGTGAGTCATGGTGATGGCGGTGAGGAAAGCCTTCTTCAGCAAACCGAAATCGAAGATGTAATAAGTCAATCCGAATAGGAGCGGAACTGTAGTGATCAATGCGATTCCGGCGGTGACCAGTCCTTCCATATAACTGTCTGGCGTGTGAGGAAAGCGCGCCGGCAGAATCGCGAAATACAATAGGGCTGAAGCTGGTACCAGCAAAATTCCACGCAGGAGGTAGGCGACAGGGAGTAGCTTGCCGGGCAGAAAAAAGCTGATGACAAGAAGTGTCAAAGTGGCGGCACAAGTTGACCACCAGGTCTGGGTGCTTGGCAGCACAGGCTCCATGCGAAGGTAGGGAACATCGAAGCGGATGAAAGGCGTGAGATGATGCGCAGCCAAACCGAGTTCAGCGCGCAGCGGCAAGACGCGAGTCCCGAGTGCCAGCACTTTATTCCAGAAGATGCAAACCCACGGCAGAAGCGCTAACCAAACCGACAAGAAGAGTACAAAAAGGAAGATGGCGGTAACCAGGTTCATGGGACCGAGACGGAAGTGCGCGAGGGCGCGATGCATGGGGATGACGCCGCCACGATGTCCACGGGTGCGGACAGGATCCGCCCGCTGCGGGGTCTCAATCCGCATGTGTGATTTACCGCGGACTTCAAAATTCCCGAAAGAATCCAACGCTGGCTCCGCCTCTTACGTAAAAGGGGCTGTGGTAGTAGTCTCCAACCAGATTTACGCCCCAGTTTGTGCCCACCCACTGCCGCCATGTCGCGGTTAAAGTCTGACTCTCGAAATCACTAAGGGTCACGGCCGGCCCGACGAGTTGATACGCCTCCACGCCAAAACCCGCACGAATCGTAATGTAGTGTTGCTGGTTGCGTCCCTGGGTCACAGCCACAAAACCTGCGGGCGAGAAGACCGATCCTGGATTGCTGATGTTGAAGCGGATTCCTTCCTCGACGATCCAAGGGCTCGTGAAGTAGTAAGTGCTGCCGATGAAAAAACTGTGATCGCGGTGGACGTCCCTGGAGGCGTAGTAACCGAAACCGAATGTGGTGATGAATTGCTTGCGGCTCATCCATTTCTTGTTAATGAACCCATCGGCCCGGAAACGTGGCCAGAAAAAACCGCCCACGCTCGAGCCAGCCGTCAGCGAAGCGTACCAGTCAGCATTAAAGTTATAGGTATCACCGGCAGCCAGGTATGCGCCGGCGTCGCCGAATTCATGCTGACCGTTCACCTCGGCATTCCAGATATTGTTTCCTTTCGTAACTACACCGCGAGCGTATCCTCCGGCCCAGTAGCCGTAGCCGTTGGTCAAGATCAGATAGTCGCCGCCGGCTTCCACATAGTTGCTCAATTGTTTCGGTCCGGGTTGTGGCGGGGCATCAGCGCCCGGTTGCTGCGGAGAAGCTTGCGCGGAATTGGCTGAAGCCAGACTTACCGAAGCACCGACTGAAGCAGAGGGGTCCTGTGCCCGCGAGCCGCGCGCAAAAGCAAGGCTCAAGAGCAAGAACGCTGCTGCGAGCCACCCTCGTTGGCGGGTGATCGTCATTTGGGCAGCGTCCCGGTCTCAAAGCGCAGGTCTTTTCCATCTCCGGCAGTGATCATCCACGCGTCGTCATCTCGCACAACCTTCGCGGAGCCCTCGACGATCTTTGGCTGGGCAAACCGGTCTGCCGGAATCCTCCACGTCTCGTGATCAAGGGTCCGGGGGTGAGTTGCTTCGACTGTGATCAGGCCGCTATTGTCCGTCATCTTCCATTTGACTTGCCTCCGCGAATTCAGGAAGTTCGCCAGTTCGGTCATGGTGTACCAGCGGAATCGTCCGCCGGCTTTCAGACGACCTGTTTGCTCCAGCCACTTGTCGACCAGATCGTGGTATTGCAGAATTCCGGGAGGATGGAAGTAGACCAACCGCACCAACCGTCGATCAGCCGCAAAGTCAGTGACAGCCGCGAGCCAGCGCTCGATTTCGGAATCGGAATAACCTTCCGAACTCATTTCCTCGAAACCGGCGGCCCGATCCAGATGCAGGATGGGAAAAGCCCACACATTTCGGCCTTCGCGTTCGCCATTGCGATAACCCTGTGTGGGACCCATTCCGGTATCGCCGGTGAAGTAATAGGCGACAAAGCCGTGAGCCTCCAGCCAGTGCGTGACCCAGGGCGGCTGATTGCCATTTGGGGCGGAATACTCGGCAACCGGCTTTCCGGTAACCTGCTCCAGCGCGTTCTTGTTTAGTGTGAGGAATTGTTCCAGGTCTTTTGGGTCGTCGGTTTCGACGTGAGCAGAAAAGTAGTCGTGAATCCAGCCGCCATGGCTGCCGATTTCATAACCGAGACCCATGTATTTGCGAATCAGATCCTGGCTGACCGGATTGTGGTCAACGTTAAAACCCTTTCTGTCCCCCGCTTTCCCAGCGTCGGGCCCGGCCGTGATATGAATTGAATAGGGGCCTTGTTGCAGCAAAGTCCACGTACTCATTTCCTGCAGCGGCTTGATGGCGGCGTTGGAGTCAATGTGCCAGTTCAAAACCAGGCCTCCGACGCCATCTGGTACCGACATCAAGTAGGGAAGCGACAGCGTGTGGCTGGCGAAGTACTTCAGAAAGGCATGCAGCGGTAACCCGTCAGTGCTGCCTTTCAGATACCCGAGAGGCAGATTCACAAACAGGACTGAACCCTTGTGATAGGACTGCTGACCCGCCGCGAGTCCGTTCGGGGAGCGGAACAAAACCTGGCCGCGGTAGTTGCCTGAAGTGACAAAGCTCGGATACTGCAGCTCTCCATACTTGTAGCGCCTGAGCTCTACGTCGAACAATTCGCCGGGAGGAATGGGTGAGCCATCTTTTGAAGGGTAGGCGCCGCTTTCCGGATAGAACGGATAGTATTTTCCGGGAGGTATTTCCAGCTGGCTCACAATCGCATTCGTGCTGGTGACCTTGCCCCAGTGAATCGTGCTATCTCCCAGCTTGTCATAGAGGGCGTAATCCACACCCGCCAGGTCCGACAGCCGGGAACGGCCGGTTGCGTAGGCGCCAGTCAGCGAGAATGTGCCAGCATCGTAAACCAACATAAGTTTCCCGCCGTCGGCTACGAAACGATGCAAAGCGGCGACGAAGAGATCACTCGCCTGCTGGTGGATGGAATCGGGCAAAATCACTCCCGCACATTTGGACTCTCCCCAAATAGGACGAAGGAATTCGGAGTCATGAACCGGGACAACGTGAAGTCCCTCTTCGCTGCCTGCGTCCATCCACATGGTGACTTTGGGATTCGAGAAGCTGGTGCTATCGGGCACCAGCAAGAGCAACCGGTCAGCAGTGGAGCGAAAGCGGTCGTGCGTGGCAAAGAACCACGCGATGGCGGCCATCAGAACGACACCGCCGAATGTGACGATGGCCCGGCGTGGATTCATCGGTTGGCCACCACCTCGCCGCTTTCGCGCGCCCACAACGTGCCAAAGACGACGACGCCTTGCTCTACCTCGATCCGCGGAGCGCTGACGGTCGTGGGATGTTCCAGGGTTCCGCATCGCGTCCCGCATGCGATGGCTAGCTCGCGTTCCGCAACCACCGGACCGCGAATCGCACAGTGCTTGCCAATGAGCATTTTTCCTGCAGTGATCAAGCTGCCTTCCACCGCGACGCCGTCCTCGACCACCATGTCCTGGACGCTCTTGACGCTGCCGCAAACCCGCGCACCCGGGCGAATACGCAGCCTGCCGCGGATCACGATGTCGCTGGTGATGACCTGGCCGGTCTGGACTTCGAAGTCACCATCATGCAAAAAACGGTGGGATATCTTCGAGTCCCAGGAAGGGATGCTGGGGTACGGCGTTGTTACGCCTTCGGCGGCGGCGCCCCCGATTTCAATGCGCGGAGCGTTCAGCCGAAGAAAACTGCAATCAGCTTGCAGCCGTATGAGCGAGTCGGACGATACACGCACATAAAGCTTGCACCCGAGGCCAGCCGTGAATCCCCCTACGGCATGAACCCAGCGCATCACCCGGCTCGAAACACCCAGATAAACATTTTTCTCGCCCAGGATGGCCCGGTAGTTGCTCTTTTCCCCGCCGATGAATTGGCCACGCGAGTAGATGTCCCTCGAAAACGTCGCCTCAGCAGGCAAGATCAGGTCAACCCCGGCCACCAGCACGAACGGATGGGTCGTGTCTCGCTGCTCGAGCGCGAATAAGAGCGCTTCGTCGGAGCGGCCCAGCACAACATATTCCTCGCCGTCAGGAAGAGTGCCCGCCGCGGTGGTCCCATCAGCCACGCAGCGTTGCAAGGTTGGCTCCAGGCCTTTGATATAGTCTCGAAAACTACTGGCAAAATGGCGAATTTCTCCTGCATTTTGCTGAACCACACTGAGCGGCCGGGCGTCCGACTTGCGGCGCAATTCCAGGATTGCGGGGATCAGAGGCAGCATGAACATCAGGCCAGCCAATGTGACCAGGGCGGACACTGCGAGATAAGGATTCACAAGGCCTTCCGAAAGCGCTCGGTCTTATCCCAGTGGAACTCCGCTCCGGTCAGCAGATCGCTGATCTGCGATACGGCTGCGCGAGAGACGGAAAAAATGCTGACTCCAAATCCAAGAATGAGGAAAGGTAGCAGGCAGATTCGTTTGCGGGTCCCGTCGAGCCTGGCGGCCGCCGCGATCTCAAAGAACGCGGCAAGATTGCCGAGGGCAGCGTAGGCGGTTAGGGACAGCAAGGCTATGACACCATGGAGCGGAGCTACACCTTGATAGAACACGCCAAGCGCCAGCGCCCAACCGACTAGCGTAATCGGCGCCATGGCATAGACTCCCAGCAGCAAGGTCCCATCGATCCGCTCCCGCAAGGTAGCGCGATGTTTTCCCAGCAGCAGGCACCGGCTATAGGTCATCATGGCCTGGTTATGGCCTTTGGCCCAGCGCATGATCTGCTTGATACGAACCGGCCAGAGTTCGGGGACTTCCTCGTAGCACTCGGACCGGTTCTGGTACACCGTTTTCCAGCCGTTGAGTAAAAGGCGATAAGTCAGATCGGTGTCTTCGGTCAGAGAATTTTCATTCCAGCCACCAATTTCGCGCAGGGCGCTCATCCTCACTCCTGCCACGGTCCCGCCATGCTGGGGCACGAGGCGGAGGTTCATGCGCGCCTGTTGGTCCACCTGGTATCCGCCCGACCGTTCCAGATCCAAGAGCCGGGTCAGCAGGTTAGCGCTGACATTCAAGGGCACTACCCGGCCCATGACGCCACCGACTTCGAGATCAAAGAACGGCGCCACCAGTTGCTTAATCAGCCCCGCACCCGGGATGTAATCCGCATCGAAAATCAGGATGACCTCGGTCGTCACTGATGCCATAGCATCTTTGAGTGCCGCGGCCTTGCCGCCCTTGCCGGCAACGCGATGGAACGGCTGAATCCGCCCGGGAAAGTCCTCCACAAACTTGTCGATAATCTCGCGGGTACGATCGGTGGAACGGTCGTTGACCGGAATCACCAGCATTTTGTCCGCGGGATACTTCACTGTCATCAAAGCATCGAGAATATTCGCGATGACTTTTTCCTCGTTGTGCGCCGCGACCAGCACGGTGACGGGTGGCCAGTCGGCGGTGTCAATGTCGATGTAGGGGTGCCTCTGGAAACCGAAAAAGCGATTCAGCGTGAACCAGTAGTGGCGCCCGGTATAGACGCAGATGGCAAAAACAATAATGTAGAGAACGTAAATCATGGCCCACCAGCACCACCCGTAGCCGGATTCTGCGTGGTCACTCCTTACCTGCGGCGGCTTCGCGAGCCTTTTCTTCGAAGTCGCTTTTCCGACGACGGGGTTGCGGCCTGGGAGCCAGCTTGAACTGCTTGTCGGCTTCTAAGAGCGGAGTCTTTTTCGCATGCCAGCGGGCGACCGCCTCGACGATCCGCTCCGAGCTGTGGCCGTCTCCGTAGGGATTCTCGCCCTCGGACATATCCTGATACGCTTCCGCATCGTTGAGCAGGTGGCTGGTCTCATGGACGATTCCCTCCCGCGACATGCCAATGATTTTTGCCATGCCAAACTGCGAGGCCTCCGGACGCTCCGTCAGCTTGCGCAACACCAGCACCGGCTTTCCGAACGTTGGCGCCTCCTCCTGAATGCCGCCTGAATCGGTCAACACCAGAAAACAGCGACGCAGCAGGCTGACGAAGGTGATGTAGTCTAGCGGCTCAGTCAGATGAATTCTGTCCGTGTTCTGCAGCAGCGCATTCACCGTGGTACGCACGTTGGGATTCATGTGCACCGGATACACGACGCGAATGTCGGGATGCTGGTTAACCAGATCTTTGAGCGCCAGGCACATATGTTCCTGGTCCGCGCCCCAGGATTCCCGACGGTGTGATGTGACCAGCACCAGGCGGGAATTGTCGCCCGGGATTCCCGCCAAGGGAGTGTTCTCCCAGGAATGCGGCAGTACGCTCAAGGCACGCAGCGTATCGATCACCGTATTCCCGGTAACTACTATTTTCTCGGCACGAACGCCCTCGGCTAGCAGATTGTCCCGCGCCAACGCCGTGGGCGCAAAGTGAATTTCGGCCAGCACGGAAGCCAGCCTCCGGTTGGCTTCTTCCGGAAACGGATTGTAAAGGTCATGGCTCCGCAGGCCGGCCTCGATGTGGCCCAAGGGAATCTTGCAGTAGTACGCCGCCAGAGCGGAAGCAAAAGCTGTCGTAGTATCACCCTGGATCAGCACCATGTTGGGCTCGAAGCGATGGCAAGCATTCTCCACCGTATCCAATACACGCCCGGTGAGCGAGTTGAGCGTGTGATTCGGGCGCATGACATCCAGATCGAAGTCCGGCTTGATCTTGAAAAACTGCAGAGCGTGGTCGAGCATGGTGCGATGCTGACCGGTGTGAACCACGGCAGTCTCAAATTCCTGGGAACGCTGGCGCAATGCATGAATCACCAGCGCAAGCTTGATTGCTTCCGGCCTCGTACCGAGGACCGCGATGATCCGGCACTTCATGAAGATCGCCCGTCGCATCCCGTAGGGAAACTGGTCCACTGATGAACATCTCATCTTGTATCGCACAGGTTGGTCCGGGAAAGATCACTAAGGGCGCAGAAAGGCTCGCTGAGAGAGAACACATCGCTCGTTTGGACGTACCACGCCAGGTCTTCATCGGAAACTCGCCGACCCTCCAACAAACCCAGCTGCCGTGCTACCCTCTTTAGTTGGCCGCCGTCTAATTCCTGCTGGCTGCGAATCCCCGTAGCTGCTTTGGAGCCCTACCTAATGAAACTCACTGGAAACTTCTCACTGCGAACCCTTGCGTACGCCGCAGCATGCGCGATTATGGTCGTCGGCGCGCTGGCCGCCCGCTCCCAGGAGGCGCCTAAACAAGACACCCATGGCATCGCCATCGCCAACATGGACCCCTCGATCAAACCGGGCGACGACTTTTACGACTACGCCAACGGCGGCTGGATCAAGCGCACACAAATCCCGCCCGATCGCGGCGGCATCGGCGTCTTCATTACCCTCGACGATTTGAGCAACAAGCGCACCTTCGGCCTGATTGAGGAAACCGTCAAGGCCAACGCGCCTGCCGGTTCCACCACCCGCAAAATCGCCGACCTCTACAGTTCGTACATGGACGAGGCCGCCATCGAAGCAAAGGGCCTGGCTCCGCTGCGCCCTCACCTCGATGCCATAGCGGCCATCCACGATAAACGCGAACTGGCCCGAGCTCTGGGGGAGAGCCTCCGAGCGGACGTTGACGCGCTCAACAATACCAACTTCCACACTGCAAACCTTTTTGGACTATGGGTCGCGCCCGGCTTTAACGACTCGGAGCACTACGCCGCCTACCTGATGCAAGGCGGCCTGCAACTGCCCGATCGCGAGTATTACCTCGGAGACAGTCAACGCATGCGCGACCTCCGCGCCAAGTATCAGGCCCATGTCTCTGCCACGCTTAAGCTAGCGGGATTCACTGACACTGACGCCGGCGCCCAACACATCGTCGAACTCGAGCATGCCATCGCAGAGACGCACTTAAGCCTGGCCGAAAACGAAGACGTCCAGAAAGCCAACAACCCTTGGAAGCAAGCCGACTTCGCCGTCAAAGCTCCCGGCCTCGACTGGGCAGAATATTTTCGCGGGGCCGGCCTCAGCAACCAAGACAGCTTCATTGTCTGGCAGCCCACCGCCTTCACCGGAGAGTCCGGTCTGGTCGCATCCACCGACCTCGAAACCTGGAAAGACTGGCTGGCCTTCCACTTGATTGACGCCTACGCCAGTGTGTTGCCGAAGGCGCTCGCCGACGAACGTTTCGCCTTCTTCGGCAAGACGCTCTCGGGCACTCCGGAACAGCGGCCGCGCTGGCAACGCGGCGTCACAATGGTTAACGCTCTGCTCGGCGATGCTGTTGGCCAGATCTACGCCCAGCGCTATTTCTCCCCAGAAGCCAAGACCCAGGTTGAAGCGCTGGTGGCAAACATCATTGCGGCCTTCCGGAAACGCATTGAGGCCCTCGCCTGGATGGATCCTGCGACCAAAGCCGAAGCTCAAGCCAAGCTCACCACCCTCTACGTTGGAATCGGCTACCCGGAAACCTGGCGCGACTATTCCGCCTACCAGATCAAGGCGGATGACATGTTCGGCAACCTCTGGCGCGGCCGTCTGGCTGATTACCACCACGACGTCGCCCGTCTCGGCTTTGCGGTCGATCGCAAAGAGTGGTCCATGGATCCGCAGACCGTCAATGCAGTCAACCTTCCGCTGCAGAACGCACTCAGCTTTCCGGCTGCGATCCTGCAACCGCCGTTCTTCGACCCGCTCGCTCCCGCCGCCGCAAACTATGGCGCCATTGGCTCAGTCATCGGGCACGAAATCAGCCACACTTTTGATACTGAAGGCAGTGCCTTTGACTCGAAGGGCCGGGTGCGCGATTGGTGGACGCCGGCCGACCTCGCCCACTTCAAGGCGGCCACTGCCAGGCTCGCCGCCCAATACGACCGCTACAAACCGTTCCCCGATCTTTCCCTGAACGGCAAGCAAACGCTCGGGGAAAATATCGCCGACAATGCTGGCATCTCCGCCGCCTACGACGGCTACCGCTCATCGCTCGCGGGGAAGGCCGCTCCGACCCAGGACGGTTTCTCCGGGGACCAGCAGTTCTTCATCGCTTTCGGACAGAATTGGGGATCGAAGCAGCGGGAAGCCGCGCTCCGCCAACAAGTGATGACCGACCCCCACTCCCCTGGGGAGTACCGTGCAGACATGGTGCGCAACGTCGACGCCTGGTACCCGGCGTTCAACGTCCAACCCGGAGAGAAACTCTACCTCGCCCCGCCAGACCGGGTGCAGATCTGGTGAGACGTCGGTGAGGTTGCTGAGGTTGCGGGATTGGCCAGCTGGCGGGCCATCGATTCCTGTCGGCCAGTGCAGTGAGCTTGCGGGAACAATTTGTTTCCTCATGCTCTTGCCGTGAGCATTTCATCCATTTGAGGAATAACCGTGGGCACACCGAAAAAGAGCACCATCCTCACCAAGCAAGTAGCTCTGTACGACAAGCTCATCGCAACGATCCCCGCGATCCAACGCAAGGGCGCAGCCAATCCGTATACCTCGCTGAATGGCAACATGTTCACGCTGCTGCATCAGTCTCGCTTGGCCATCAGGCTTCCCGAGGGTAAGCGCGAGGAATTTCTGAAGAAGTACGGGACCAGGTTGTTTGAGGCGTATGGAAGCGTGATGCCGGAGTATGTAGCGGTTCCTGACGCATTGCTGAAGAAAACGAAAGAGCTGCGGAAGTATCTCGAATTGAGTTACGAACATGTCAAAACATTAAGGCCCAAGCCTACGAAGAACAAATCTTGATCAGGTTGCAGCATCCCGAACGCCCGTCTTCGCCGTTTCCGCACCAGAAAGCACAATCCGGCATGTTATAATCTTCCATCTTGGTTGCTGCTATAGCCGACGGAGGATTGTATCGATAAACGTTTTATCCGCACGAACGACCGTATTAGAGCGCGTGAAATTCGAGTCATAGGGGATGAAGGTGAACAGATTGGTGTAATGCCCCCGTACGAAGCGCTCAAACTGGCTCGCGAAAAAAACCTGGACCTGGTTGAGATTTCACCCACAGCAACCCCACCCGTGTGCCGCATCATGGACTACGGGAAATTTCTCTACCAACAGGAGAAAAAAGAACGCGAGGCCAAGAAGCACCAGAAGACGATCACGGTCAAGGAAGTCAAGTTCCGCATCAATGTGGACGACCATGACTACGAGACCAAGAAGAATCATGTGCTGCGCTTCCTGGACGAAGGCGACAAGGTCAAAGCCACGATTTTCTTTCGCGGACGCGAGATGACCCGCACCAACCTGGGCCGCCAGATTCTTGAACGCCTGATTAAAGATGTAGAAAGTCAAAGCATCGTAGAGTTTCGCCCCCGCCAAGAGGGAAATACGCTGCACGCGATCCTGGCGCCGAAGAAGGATACGGGGCAAAAGCCGCACGCAGCGCCGCCGGCCCAGAAAAGCGCGGGACAGGCGTAGACAAAAGCATTTCTGGTTGAAGAAGGTTAGAAACTCTAGCACTCAGCACTTAACATTCAGCCAAATCTTTTGCTGAGTGCTGACGGCTGAATGCTGACAGCTGATTTTCGAGGACTTATGCCAAAACTGAAAACACATAAAGGCGCCGCCAAGCGCTTCAAGAAAACTGCCACTGGAAAAGTAAAGCGCGGGCATTCGCATTTGCGCCACATGCTGACTTCGAAGTCTCACAAGCGCAAAAAGAAGCTGGGCCATGCTGTACTGGTTAGCGACGCGGACACCCCCAAAATCAAGCGGATGATTCCGTACTAGCGTAAGCTGGTGTGGTAGCGGGCGACTCGCCCGCTTTTTGTGGGCTGCGAATCTTCGTGATTCCGCGGCCCCCGGCGTGTGAAGAGGTGATAAAGACTGCTTCAGTCTCCTACCTCCAGCCGCCGTAAAATCGAAAATGAAAAGGAGCAGGACAATGCCTCGTGTCAAACGTGGAACCAAACGGCGCGCCAAGCGCAAAAAGATATTAGACCGCGCCAGCGGTTACTTCCTCACAAAATCCAAGTTGTACCGGTCGGCCAAAGAGGCCGTTGAACGCGGCCTGAAGTTCGCCTACTCCGGACGCAAACAGCGCAAGCGTCAATTCCGATCGTTGTGGATCGTGCGCATCGGCGCCGCCGCCAAGCTGAATGGGATGAGCTACAACACGTTCATCCACGGCTTGAAGAAAGCCGGCGTCGAACTGGATCGCAAGATTCTCGCTGACCTGGCGGTGAAGGATGCTGCCGCGTTTAAGAGCCTCGCCGAGCAAGCTCGGAGCGCTCTCGGCGGGGCGGCGTAGGCGCGCCAGCACATAGCACTCAGCATTTTAGCCATTTTCAGAATTGTCGTTCCGAGCGGGCGCAAGCCCACGAGGAATCTGCTGTTCGCCGGTGACGCGACAGCGGCCGAAAGAACCGGATCTTGATTGTGACTCCCAAGAAAAAATCCGTTTACGCAGTTCCCAAGTTGAAGGACTTCTCCGCCCCGGCATTGGAAAAAGCCGCGGAGGAACTTGTGTCTGCGCTCGCATCTGAGGCAAAGGTGGTCAGCAGCCACGACGAGTGGAGAGTATTTCGTGATCGCTGGATCGCACGCACCAACGGTCTTATGACGCAAGTCAATGACCTGTGGTTGAAAGCTGCCCCAAAGGACGCGAAACGCGACGTCGGCAGGGCGGTGAATGAGCTCAAGGGTCGAGTCGAGGGTGATGTTAAAGCTGCCATGGTCGGCCTCGTTGTTCAAAAGGGAGAGTCCCCGTCTGACCTAGCGACTGCGAAGCAATGGCTGGGTGACGAACTATTCAAAAGGCAGCGCCTCGACATCACTCTGCCCGGCACTCGCCGTCTGCTCGGTGCCGAGCATCCCGTCATCAAGACCATGAACGAGGTCGTCCGGGTATTTCGCAATCTTGGGTATTCGGTCGAAGAAGGCCCCGAGATCGAAACGGATTATTACAACTTCGAAGCGCTGAATTTTCCTCCCAATCATCCCGCGCGGGATACGCAGGATACGCTATTCATTGCCAATCAGGAGTCGAAGCCGCCGCGGGAGCGGTTGCTGTTGCGCACGCACACTTCTCCGGTGCAGATTCGCACCATGGAAAAGATGAAGCCTCCGGTGCGCGTGGTTTGCCCCGGGAAGGTGCATCGCAACGATGCGCCGGACGCTACGCACTCTCCGATCTTTCATCAGGTCGAGGGGTTGGCGGTGGATACGAACATTACGTTTTGCGATCTGAAAGGCACGCTCGATCACGCCATGAAGGCTCTGTTTGGATCGAGCGTGAAGACGCGGTTTTATCCGTCGTTCTTCCCTTTCACCGAGCCCAGCGCGGATGTGCAGATCAGCTGCATTTTCTGCGGGGGCCGGGGATATCGCGATGGCGGTCCGTGCCGGAACTGCAAGGCCAGCGGATGGATTGAGTTGCTGGGTTGCGGCATGGTGGATCCGAATGTTTACGGGTTTGTGGATTACGATGCGAAGCGAGTCAGCGGCTTTGCTTTCGGCATGGGCGTGGAACGGATCGCGATTTTGAAATACGGCGTCGGTGACATTCAGTTGTTCTTCAATGGAGATGTTAGGTTCCTAGAGCAGTTCGGGTAGAAGGTTAAAGGCATTCACGAAGGACACGAAGGTACACAAAAACATTTTCACGGGCGAGGGCGCCCGCGCCACACTAACACGTGATGAAGATTTCTCCTCAATGGTTGCGTGATTTTGTTGACCTCGACGTCAACTACCATCAGCTTGCTGACGATTTGACGCTGGCTGGGATCGCGGTTGAGTCGGTTAATGGCGAGGGTGATGGCACCATCTTCGAGATGGACATCACTACCAATCGTCCTGACGTCATGAATCATTATGGCGTGGCGCGGGAGTGTTCGGCGATTTATGACCTGCCCTTGAAGGCGATTGATCCTCAACTGCCAGTCGCCTCAGCGGCTAAAGCCGCATCTTCCGCGGCTCTCAGCGCCACGACTGAAGTCGTGCCCTTCCCAATCGAGATTCAAGATCAGGAAGGTTGTGCGCGGTTCACAGCCCGCATTATTCGGAATGTAACCATTAAACCTTCGCCTGAAAAGATTGCGGGGCGGCTCGGGCTGCTGGATCAGCGACCGATCAACAATGCCGTCGACGCCACCAACTACACGCTGTGGGAGATGGGCAAGCCGACGCATGTGTTCGATCTGGATTTGCTCGAAGGCGGGAAGATCGTGGTGCGGCGGGCAGGGGTTGGCGAGATGCTCAAGACACTCGACGGAGTTGAGCGCAAACTGACCTCGGAAGACCTCGTAGTTGCTGACGCGAAGAAGCCGGTCGGCTTGGCCGGAACGATGGGCGGCTTCGATACCATGATTACCGGGAAGACGCGCAACATCCTGATTGAGTCGGCGTGGTGGGATCCGGTGACGGTTCGCAAGATGTCGCGGCGGCACGGTCTGCATACGGACGCGTCGCATCGCTTCGAGCGCGGCGCGGATTATGAGTCCACGGTCCTTTCTTGTAATCGCGTGGCCGAGCTAATTTTGCAGTCGGGTGGTGGCGAACTGGTCGGCGGGCCCATGGACGTCATTGCGCGGCCGCTGGACATGGCTCCCCTGGCTTTGCGGCTTTCCGAAGTGCATCGCATCCTGGGCGAGAAGCTGGAGGTTGCCGAGATCTTGCGCACGCTGCGGCGGCTGGGTTTCGAGCTGATCCCGGAGCCCGGGGAAGAACCCGAATTCACGGTGCAGGTTCCGAGTTGGCGTCTCGATGTGGAGCGCGAAATCGATGTGATAGAAGAGATCGCCAGCCTTCACGGGTACGACAAATTCCGCAACACTCTGCCATCCTATGTCGGCTCGGTCGTCGAACGGCCGGATGGTGAGAAGGAAAAGAAGTTACGGACTTCCCTGCTTGCACTGGGTTATGACGAAGCAATCTCTCTGACGTTTATTTCGCATGCGGATGCGGAGCAGTTCTCCTCGGTGCGAGTAATTGAACTAGCGAATCCGCTCAGCGAGGAAGCTTCAGTGATGCGCTCCTCGATGGTGCCGGGCATGCTGAACATGCTCGCCTACAACCTGAATCGTGGCACCGCCAACGTTCGCCTGTTCGAGGCGGGAAATGTGTTCGAGGCGGCGGGCGAGAAAACGGCAGAATTCAAACGCATCTGTATGGGTGCAACGGGTAGCGCTGTGAAGGCCGGTGTGCATCAGGCAGCGAGGCCGATTTCTTTTTTTGATCTCAAGGGGGATGTGGCAACCTTGTTGGCTGCCTTTCAGCATAGCGGGATCGAATACAAGGCGGATGCCGCGGATTATTACCATCCCGGGCGTTCGGCGTGCGCAGTGATGGATGGCGCGGTGGTGGCTCAGTTCGGTCAGATTCGTCCGGAGATCGCGGCAGGGCGCAAGCTCAAGCAGGATGTTTTTGTCGCAGAGATCTATTCGGATCGGCTGTTCAAGCGCGGGCTGCGTGCGCTGCGCTATGAAGCATTGCCACGATACCCGGCGGTGGAGCGCGATTTTTCTTTTATCTTCGACGATTCGGTTGCGTTCGCCACGATTGAGAAGGCGGTGGCGGGATTGGTTTTGACTGAGCTGCGGAGTTTCGTTCCGGTCGAGATTTTCCGTGGCGGTTCCATTCCAGCGGGCAAATATTCGTTGCTGCTTCGAGGGACGTTTCAGTCCGGCGAGCGGACTTTGCGCGAGGATGAAGTAGGGCGTTGGTCTGGCGCGATCGTCAAAGCTCTTGAGAGTTTGGGCGGAACACAGCGGGCTTCGTAGTTCGAGATGCCAAGCGCAGGTCCCTCGACTCCGCTCGGGATGACAGTTCTTTGTGCGACCGCTAGCCGAGCCTTGCTCGGCTGGACAGCCGGGGCGGCTGTCCCTACGTGTTCTTGATGAATCCTAGTTCTTTCCTGTGCTAGTCTGACCGCACTATGGCTGATGTGGTTCTCCAACCGAAGCATTTTCTTAGCGACAAAGTTGAGCACTTTACTGAATCCGTCATTCGCGAGATGACGCGGCAGGCCATGCTGCATGGGGCGGTTAACTTGGCGCAGGGCTTTCCGGATTTTCCTGCTCCCGCCGAGATCAAGCGGGCCGCGCAAGAAGCAGTTGCCGCGGACGTCAATCAATACGCGATTACTTGGGGCGCGAAGAATCTGCGGAACGCGATTGCGCGGCAGATGCAGGAATGGCAAGAGATCTCAGTTGATCCGGAGACTCAGGTCACGGTGTGTTGCGGCTCGACCGAAGCCATGATTTCGACGCTGCTGGCGGTGTGCAACAAAGGCGACGAAGTCGTGATCTTCGAGCCGTTCTACGAGAATTATGGGCCGGACTCGGTGTTGTCCGGGGCGAAGCCAGTGTTCGTGAAACTGCGCCCGCCTGCGACCGCGGATGGCGAGTGGACGTTCGATGAACACGAGCTGCGCGCGGCGTTCCATAGTCAAACTAAGGCGATCATTCTCAATACTCCCAACAACCCTACCGGCAAAGTATTCACGCGTGGTGAACTCGAGTTGATTCGCGATCTGTGCGTCGAGTTCAACGTTCTGGCGATCACGGATGAGATATACGAGCACATTCTTTACAACGGGGCGCAGCACATTTCAATGGCACGCTTGGAGGGCATGAGCGAGCGGACTGTCACCATCAATGGCTTGTCGAAGAGCTACAGTGTGACCGGATGGCGGGTGGGATGGGCAGTGGGGCCGCCTGCGATTACCAACGCGATTCGCAAAGTTCATGATTTTCTCACGGTAGGCGCTCCGGCTCCTTTGCAGGAAGCAGGGGCGGTAGCTCTGGGGATGCCGCGTGACTACTATGAAAACCTCGCCAATGGATATAAGGCTCGACGGGATCGTTTGATACCGGCTTTGGCCGAGGCAGGATTCCGGTGCTTTCGTCCGCGAGGCGCGTACTACGTGATGACCGACATCAGCGCGTTTGGATTCGCCGACGATGTGGCGTTCACGAAATATCTAGTGAAAGAGATTGGCGTGGCAGCGGTTCCAGGATCGAGTTTCTATAATGATCCTAGGGATGGGGCGAAGCAAGTGAGATTCGTGTTCTGCAAGCGGGATGAAACGCTGGATGATGCTGGGAAACGGTTGAGAAAGTTGCGGGATCGATAGTTGCCACAACTAACCGAGCGAAGTTCGGCGGACGGGTCAGAGACCGGTCCCCACACCAGGGTCACTAGGCGAGCAACGGCGGCTTCATCTATCTGATCCGTCCACAGGGTTGTGCGGTATACTGCGCTGAAGATCGAAATTTTTTCGGGGAAGAAGTGCAATCATGGTGGTGAGAACGGTTGAAGAAGTATCGGCGCAGGTTCCGTCTGACGATTTCCACGCGCTCGAACAGAAGGTTTATCGCACGATTGAGATGTACAAGGCAGCCCGTGAGGCGCGCGCGGCGGCGGATCGCGATGCGCAGCGGTTGCGTGAGCAACTGGAGGAGCGGGAGGAGGAGGTCGAAGGCCTTCGCCGTGAAATGGTGCAGCTGCGCCGGGAACGCGAGGAGATTCGCGGCCGGGTAGAGAAAATGCTGCAGCAGATCGATACGATCGCGGAAGAACAGGCGGCGAGTTGAGCAGAGCACTCGGTTCAGAATGTGGCAACCAACAGGAGCGGAATAAGCTATGGCCAGCGCCTCGAAACAGCCCGCGGCGAAGAACGCTGATGAAAACAGCGTGCGAGTCGAGATTTTCGATCAGGCCTACAATCTTCGCGGGTCGGATGCGGAGTACATCCTCAAGCTGGCCGAATACGTGGATGCCAAGATGCGAGCGGTGGCGGAACAAACCCATACCGTCGACACGGCGCGTTTGGCCGTGCTGGCTGCGCTCAATATTGCTGATGAATATCATTTACTGAAACGGAACCAGGATGTTGGAACGGTCGATTACCTGAAGCGGGCACACCATCTGGCGGATGCTTTGGACGAAGTGCTGGAGGAGAAGCGCCGGGCCGGGTAGCGTCAAATTCCGATGATTTGTCGAGCTGCGCTGGAGCGCGCTGCCAGGTGGGCGATCCGACCTCGAGCTAATTTCTTCCCTTACGAAAGTTGCTGGCAAACCGAGTGCCAACTATTTGCGTAGGCCCCCTTGCGAATCGGGCGGGATTTGCCTAGGATGCGAGATGAAAGCCGACCTGCGAAGTTGGTGATGGTGGTAACCGATTTTTGAACCAACACCGAATGAACGGGGGCCTGACTCGTTAAACTAGATCCGGTGTGCGATGCTCCGCCATGCGGAGATGCCTAAAGGGTCGCGGCGGGTTCCCATCGTCTACCGACGGGTTCATTCTCGGCCTACCACACGGCTAGGTGGGTCGGCTTGATTTCTACTGCTCGTGGTTTTACCTGCTACACTGGCGGCTACTAATTCGCAGCGCTCTGCATCTAACTTACAGTGTTCCCGCGACTCTTTCATATTGGCAACTTCAGTTTGCCCACCTACGGACTTCTGGTCTCGTTAGGCGTCCTGATCGGATTGTGGATCAGTGTGCGCAACTCGGAGAAGCAGGGAATCAATGGGGATGATGCGTGGAATTTGGGCATCCTCGTCGTGTTGTGCGGAATTCTTGGAGCCAAGATTCTCTACATCGTGAACGACTGGACCTACTACAGCGCACATGGGGGGGAGATTTTCAGTTTTGCCACTTTGCAGGCGGGCGGGGTATTTTCCGGCGGACTGATCGGTGGATTTTCGGCGGCGGCCTGGTACATCCGTAGCCACCGCATGCCCGCGCTGGCCACGACGGACGCGTTTGCGCCCGGCCTGGCGTTTGGACACGCGCTAGGACGCGTGGGTTGTTTTGCCGCAGGCTGCTGCTATGGCAAACCGACGACGCACTTTTGGGGCGTGACGTTTACCAGTCCTGTTGCCCAGGCCTGGGTGGGCACGCCGTTGGGAGTTCTGCTGGAGCCGACACAGCTTTTTGAATCCGCGGTCGAACTGGCGAATTTCTTTTTTCTGATGTGGCTGCTTAAACGGAAGAAATTCGACGGGCAGGTGGTTGCCGCTTATTTCATCCTCTATGGCGTGGCGCGTTATTTTCTTGAGTTCCTTCGCGACGATCCCGGACGGGGATCGGTGTTTGGCGGAATCATGACCGGGACGCAGTTAATCTCCATTGGATTAGTAGTGACCGGCGGGCTGATCTGGTGGTTGCGGCCGGGGTTGAAAGCCATTCCGGCGCAGGCGGCGCGGTAAGCTCCGGAGCGCTTCACCACAGAGACGCAGACGCACCCAGAACAGCAATTTCTTTTCTGTCAGCCTTGTGCTGGCCGCGGTATTCTTGGCCTGAGCTACTTTCGCCGCGTGGACACATTCCCCAAAACTCTTGTTGCGACAACCAGCGATGCCGGCATGCGCCTCGACCAATTCCTGGTTAGCCGGATTGCCGATACCAGCCGGGCTCGCGTCCAGCAATTGATCGACGAAAAAAAAGTGATGGTCAATGATGCTGCGCCGAAAGCCTCCCTGCGATTGCGGGGCGGAGAACGGATCGCGATTCTTGGCGATGTGACGTCGCAACCTCTGCGCGCGATGGCTGAGGAAATTCCGCTGGACATCGTCTACGAGGACGATGATTTGGCGGTGGTGAACAAGGCCGCGGGGATGATGGTACACGCCGGCGCGGGTGCAACCGAGGAAGAGCGCAATCGCGGCACGCTGGTGAATGCGCTGCTGCACCGGTTCGGGCAACTGTCGGGTGTAGGCGGAGAGTTGCGGCCTGGCATTGTCCACCGCCTCGACAAGGCCACTAGCGGGTTGATCGTGGTTGCGAAAAACGACGAGGCCCATCGCAAGCTGGCGGCTCAGTTCGCACGTCGCGCAGTCAAGAAAACTTACATCGCGCTGGTGCATGGCTGGGTGATGCAGGATCGGGGGACGATCAGCAGCAGCATCAGCCGGGACCGTGTGCGGCGAACGAGGATGACGACCAAACGTAGTGGCGGGCGAGAAGCGATCACGCACTACGCGGTGCAAGAGCGGATTGATTCGAAATATGGGAAGTTCACTCTGCTGGAGTTGCGAATCGATACTGGGCGGACTCACCAGATCCGCGTGCATCTGGCTTCGCTCCGCCATCCCGTCGTGGGCGACACGCTGTATGGTGCACCGCGCGAGATGAGTGCGAAGAACGATGCGGGCATTTCTCTGCTGAGAAATTTCCTGCATGCGGCTGCGCTGCAGTTGCAGCACCCCCGGAGCGGCTCGGCGTTATCGTTCGCGCGACCGCTGCCGTCGGAGCTCCAAAGTTTTCTGGATGAGATCGGGCCGAGGTGAAACTTCTATCGTTCAAAGTGAAAAATGTCCAGCACCAGGTATGTGCTGGGATTCACCAATGCCACGTGACCGCCGATCACGAAGTGCTGGTAACCCTCCGGCGGAGGAGGCAGCCGCTGCTCCAGTTCCTGTGGACACGGCACCATCATTCCGCGCAATCCCGGGGGTAGCGTCCCGCGCACTCGTAACTGCTTTTCGAGGCCGGGAGGGAGCTGATCTCTTTTGGCAAGCCCGGGCGGCAGACGATCGTCGTGGTCGCGATACCAGCCCCGCATCTCGTCGCGGTCGTGCTCGCTGTAATAGTGTTTGCCCTGGTCATCGTCGTCGTCGCTGTCATGTTTGCCATGGCCGTGCTTGTCCGCAAGCGCCATCCCAGACAGCGCCAAGACCGATACCAAACCCAGGTTCAGCCATCGCTGCGATTTCATAAGTCCTCCATAATCGTGACTTCTTACCGTAGTCGGGCACTGATACAACGACAAATTACCAACGAGCCTGACCCAATGGATGAAGAATCCCTGTTCGGCCTTGAGTGGATTTCCTCCAGCATTTACAATCAGCAGCTCAGCTTCATGCCTTAATTAAAACGTTTTAAGGAGCGGTCTTGAAGAATCGGATGGCGGTTGTCGCGTTGCTGGTTGAATGCCTTTTTCTGGTGGCGACGGGTGTGGCACAGACGATCCAGGTGGACATAACCCCTACGCACTCCACGAATCACTTCGTGCCGAATGAGACGCTGGGTGCGGGAGTTGATCGCATCCCGGCAGCGGCCATCGACAAGGATTTGCTCCAGCCCACTCTGGAAAAGGTGTTTGCCTCGGGCTGGCAGCCGGTGACCTATCGCCAGAATACGGAGCTCGCGATGGAGGCGTGGCACTGGAATCCGAACGGAACGTGGAGCGATCCCAGCGGCAAAGGCTACTTCACAGGCTCGGCTACTCCGACTGAGGCGATTCGTTACTCCTACGGGTACTCGCTGCCTCACCGTGGAACCACGCGCAATGACGGAACCGGGAATGCTGGTTACTCGCGGCTTACGGATGGCGATCTGAATACTTATTGGAAGAGCAGCCCTTACCTCACGCAGCGCTTCACCGGAGAAAGCGATTCGCTGCATCCGCAGTGGGTGATTCTTGACCTCACGCAGAATCAGCAGGTGGACAGCATCCGCATCGCGTGGGCTAACCCGTATGCGACACGCTACGTGGTGCAGTACTGGACGGGAGACGATCCGATCAAGGTTCAGACGAAGGGGGTGTGGGAGACGTTTGCGCACGGCGCAGTAGTGAGCGGAAAAGGCGGAACGGAGACTATCCGCTTGTCCGACAATCCGGCGCCAATTCATTTCGTGCGCATCCTGATGACGGAATCGTCGAACACGTGCGGTTCCCACCAGTCGGCTGATCCAAAACTCGCCGACCCGCGAAACTGTGTGGGTTACGCGATCAACGAACTTTACCTCGGAACAACGACACCGGACGGAGCATTTCACGACATTCTCCGGCATACGCCGGACCAGGAACAAACAGCAACCTATTGTTCGTCTGTGGATCCGTGGCATGAGCCGTCCGATCTCCTGACCACCAAGCAAGCACAAGTAGGGTTCGACTTGTTTTACAACAGTGGTGTCACGCGCGGGTTGCCGGCGATGATTCCGGTGGCGCTCCTTTATGACACTCCAGAAAACGCTGCAGCTGAGATCCAATATCTCAAGAAACGTAACTACCCAATTTCTTACGTTGAAATGGGGGAGGAATCGGACGGGCAATTCATGGTGCCTGAGGATTACGGAGCGCTCTACCTCCAGTGGGCCACCGTGCTCCATCGCATCGATCCGGCCCTGAAACTGGGTGGACCCTCCTTTCAGGGAGTGAATAAGGATATTGAAGTGTGGCCCGACGCCAACGGCAAAGTCTCGTGGCTTGGGCGCTTTCTGGACTATTTGAAACAACATGGGCGGATGAGTGATCTCGCATTTTTCTCCTTCGAGCACTATCCGTATGACGGCTGCAAAACACCGTGGGGCACCCTTTATGACGAGCCCGACTTAGTGAACCACATCATGCAGGTCTGGCGGGAAGATGGGGTGCCGCCGAGTCTTCCCGTGTTCATCACCGAGTCGAACCTTTCGTCCGCCGCCAGCGAAACCTACATGGACATGTTCGCGGGAGTTTGGCTGGCGGACTACATTGGATCATTTTTGAACTCTGGTGGGAATGGTGTCTACTACTTCCATTACTTGCCCTTGCAGATGGAACATGGCTGCAATGATTCTCCGGGAACGTTTGGCATGTTTACCGTCGATGCCAATTACCAGATCCAGCAACCTCTCTCTCAGTTCTTCACTTCACAACTGATCAATCTGGAGTGGGTGCAGCCCGGTGCGGGAGAGCATCAAGTGTTTCCCGCGAAGGGAGACATCGACGATGGCGCCGGTCATGCGCTGGTGACGGCTTATGCGGTGAAGCGTCCAGACGGGCAGTGGTCCGTCATGGCAGTGAACCGGGATCAGCAGAATCCGCATCGGGTGAGAATCTGGTTTCACGACCAAAACGCGCAGGACGCGAGCTTCTTCTCCGGTACAGTTGAGCTTTCAACCTTCGGAACAAACCAGTACAAGTGGCATCCCGCCGAGACCCGCTTCATGGCGCACTCAGAACACGCCGGGGAGCAGTCGGTGGTGGCGAACACCAAAGGCACGGCGGACCCAGACGGGCCTGTAATGCACTCCAGACAGCCCGCAGGAAAGGATGCATGGTACGATTTGCCGGCGGCGTCGGTAGCGGTCATCCGAGGCAAGATCGCGGGGAAATAAAGTAGTGGCAACCAAGGGCGGCGCGCTGGGAGACATGGAACCTTGGTGTGAAATGAAGCGAAGGCTGGGACGTTTGATTTCCAGCTATAATTAGGGAAATCATGAAGTTCCGCACCGCACTTTTATTTCTGATTTTTTCTCTGGGGAGCTTCGGTCTGTTCAGACTGGGCGCTCAAGCCCAGGATGCAGGGCAGGCGGAACTGCCTTCGGCGCCTTCCGCCTCCCAGCAGCAGAGACAGTCGCAAAAACCTGCGGCCCCGGTTCCGCAAGCCTCCGCTCAGCCGGCTCCGGTCCCGGCTGATCCGGTCAAACCGGACGCCGCACCGCGCACCGCGCAATCTGGCGGCGATGGACAGAATCAGCCACCGAAAGCGGGGACTTCTTCGACCGCCGATTCACCCCTTGGCCCCGGCCCATCCGAAGACGACTCGCTCACCACCATTCGCCATACGGTAAACGAAGTGAATGTCGTTTTCACGGTTACCGATAAGCATGGGCATTACGTGCGGGATTTGAAGAAAGATAATTTCAAGGTGGTGGATGATAACAAGCCGGCGTCGGAAATCCGCAGCTTTCACGCCGAGGCGAATCTTCCTCTCGAAGTGGGGCTGCTGGTCGACGCCAGCAATTCCGTGCGTGACCGTTTCAAGTTCGAGCAGGAAGCCGCCACTGAGTTTCTGAACCAGACCATCCGTCCAAAGTACGATCAGGCTTTCGTCGTGGGTTTCGATGTGACACCAGAGGTCACGCAGGATTTTACCGACAACACGGAAAAGCTGGCCGTCGGAGTGCGTTCGCTGCGTCCCGGCGGAGGCACTGCGATGTACGATGCGCTGTACTTTGCCTGCCGTGACAAACTGATGAAAGCGCAGCGCAGCGGGCCGGTGCGGCGGGCGATTATTCTGCTCAGCGACGGTGACGACAATCAAAGCCACGTGACGCGGGAAGAAGCCATCGAGATGGCGCAACGGGCTGATGTGACGGTTTACACCATCAGCACCAACCTGAGCGGCAACGGCCATCACGGAGACAAGGTGCTGGAACGCATCGCCGACGCCACCGGTGGGCGCGCGTATGTTCCGTTCCAGATCACTGAAGTTTCCAATGCATTCGCAGCGATTCAGGAGGAACTGCGCAGCCAGTACGCGATCTCCTATAAACCTGCCGACTTCATCTCCGACGGCCGTTATCGCAGCGTCGAAATCCTGGCCCTGGGTCAGAAGGGCTTGCGGGTGCGCAGCCGCCACGGCTACTACGCGCCCTCCCAATAGGTCATCGCATGGCAGGATACTCCGGCACTCCCTTGCCAAAGAAACTCGGCATCAAGGAACAGTACCGCGTTGCCTTCCTCGATTTGCCGCTGGACGTAAGAGCCGAATTGAAGAGTGCGCTGGCCAGTTGTAGTGTCGCGAAAAGCGGGCCGGTCGATTTCGCGATGATCTTTGTAAAGACTGCGCGCGAGCTCAACCAACAGTTCTCAAAGCATGCAAAGCAGTTGGCTCCCGCCGGAATGCTCTGGGTGAGTTGGCCGAAGAAGGCCTCCGGCGTGGCCACCGACCTTGACGAGAATGGAGTCCGAAAAATTGGTTTGGAAGCGGGCTTAGTCGACGTAAAGGTCTGCGCCGTAAATGAGATCTGGTCGGGATTGAAGTTTGTGATCCGAGTGAAGGACCGCGATCGCCGGCTGTTCTAATACTGCGAAAATTTGCTTAGTCGCGCTTGGGAATGGCGTAGTATCCTGCGCGGGATTGGATCTTGTAGTCTTTGTTTGTGGCGTGGATTTCCACCTTGCGGAAGGTGCCATCGAGGGCTGCATTGGTCGAGCTATAGCCAATGTTGTACTGGCTGCGCAGTTCGTTGGCAATCTGGTCGAAGCCTTCTTTCAGCTTTTCATACTTATTTCCCACTTCAATCACTCGGCCTCCGGTTTCCTGCGTCATCTTCTTCATTTCACCGTCACCGGAGTAGCCACCAAAACCGCCGTAGAAGCCACGGTCCGCACAGAGCAATACGTAGACGATGCTGTCCGACTTCTGCGCGGCTTCGATCGCGTCCTTGATCTTGAGTTGGCTGCCTTCGTCCTGGCCGTCGGTAAGCAGGATCATGGCCTTGCGCCCAACCTGCTGCGCCAACTCGTCGTGCGAGGCCAGATAAACAGCATCGTAAAGCAGCGTGCCCCGAGGAGATCCAACGGTGGGAACTGTGCCTCCGCCCAAACCCGGGATGCCGGTTCCGCTTCCGCCCGCGGTGTTGATGCGGGCGCTGTTGAGAGCCGCTTTCAGCAAGTGAACGGAACTGGTGAAGTCCTGCAACAGCTCAACGTTGACATCGAAGTCGATGACGAAGGCTAAATCCTTGTCGCGCAGGATTTGGCTGAGGAACTCGCCGCCGACTTGCTTTTCCATGTCCAGGACGCGGGCTTGGCTGCCGCTGGAGTCGATCAGAATCCCGAGCGTGAGCGGGAGGTTCGACTCGGCGGCGAAATACTTGATGGTTTGCGGCTTCCCGTCTTCAAGTATCTGAAAATCGGTCTTGGTGAGGTTCGGGATCAGCGCTCCCCTCTTGTCCTTGACGTTGAAAAAGAGCTGGACAACATTCACGTTGACCTTCAAAGTCGTGGCCGACTGATCCTGATCTTGATCCTGATGGCTCTGGTCGGGCCTGTTGTCGGGCGAAGCGGCCGTCTGCTGAGCATTGACAACCGGAATGCCCACGAACAGGAACGCGAGTAGCACGGCACGCAAGACCGGAACAGCACAGGCTTTTCGCATGAAAGTATTCTCTCGCTATTTTTGTTAGTCTATTCCTTTAGCCTTAGATGCACCAAATCGGGAGTCTTGGCATCCGAATTAACGCTAGTTTGCCGTGAGGCGGAGGGTTCCCCAGTGCTTCGAATGACGGGTAAGCAGTCGACGGCCGTGGGTATGGCAATACTGTTATTTTTCCTTGTTTTAGAGGCCGCGTCGGCTCAGCAGCAGGGTCAACGGCCCGATCAGACGCAGGATATTCCCGATGCACCTTCGGCCAGCCGGCCGCCGCAGCCGTTCCCAACGACTCCGCCGGCCGAGCCCGAGGGCATCCCGCCAAGCGAAACACCTGCGACCGAGCAGCCTCCCCCGGGGAATGAAGCGCCTCCCTCGTCTGCCAAGCCGGCCCCATTCCCTACGGACAACAACTCGACCGAGCCTCCGCATCCGGTTGACGTTAAGACCGTTCCGGAAGGCGGCGCGACGCCCGACGCAGGGAGCAGTTCGCAGGACGAGCTCTTCAAAATCACTCGCAACGTGAACCAGGTGATCGTGCCAGTCAGGGTAACGGACGACTCCGGGCGCCTGGTCAACGGATTGTTGCCCAAGGATTTTTCCGTTTACGAGGACGGTAACAAGCGGGCTCTGAACTTCTTTACCAGCGACCCATTGGCCATTTCAGCGGCGGTGATTTTCGATCTGGGTATGCCGAATATCACCGTGCAGAAGGTGGATCAGACTCTTCCCGCCCTGGAGGGGGCGTTCAGCCAGTTTGACGAGGTCGCAATTTACACTTACAGCAACACGACTGGGAGAATGGCTGACTTCGGAGCGGTCGGCAAGCGATTGGACGCCGTGCTGAACCAGCTGAAAACGGCCCCCGGCGAGAACAATGGGGTGCCCGTGCTGGGCGGACCTTTAGGTCCGCAAGGCCCCACGATCAATAACATCCCCGTGGACCGCAGCATACCCCCACCCATTTCGCCGACGAAGCAAGCGCACGTCCTCAATGATGCCATATTGGCAGCTGCCCTGGATCTGGGCAAGCGCGAGCGAAGCCGCCGCAAAATCATATTTATCATCAGCGACGGTAAAGAATACCGAAGCAATGCCAGCTACGGCGATGTGCTGAAGGTGCTGCTTTCGAATGGCATTCTGGTGTACGGGATCGGCGTGGGAAGTTCGGCCATTCCCGGTTACAAGCAGGTGGAAAAGCTCCACCTCCCCGGACAAGGCTATGGCAACATCCTGCCCCGGTATGCGAACGCAACCGGAGGCGAGCTTCTTAGCGAATATTCCAAAGACGCCATTGCAGGCGCCTACCAGCGTGCGATTGGCGACGCCCGCAATCAATACACGCTGGGCTATGCCACCGCAGCGACTCCCAGCAGCACTTATCGCGAGATCGAGGTCCGAGTCGGTCGTCCGGGGTGCAAGAGTTCGGACCTACGGCCCTGCGTGCTGGTCTACGCCAAGGCGGGGTACTATCCGCTGCCGGTGAGCCGTTGAGGTTTGCGCTTTCATGCCATACCTCGCAGAATCAAGCTGAAGCCCATGACACTGGAGCAGCGTCAACCAACCAGCATCTGCCATTCCCTCCCCGCCCGCCCGCAAACCGGCCACGCTGGGCCTGCTGGCGCTGGGCTGGCCCGCCCCTTTCGATTGGGCGGCGGAGGGAGTCCGCCTGACGGTACCTTGAGGGCAATTAGTAACCAGGGTAACCTGCCGGTGATGCACGGCGGTGTGGTATAAAACCAGCAGTACCAAGCCAAAACTACAAGTGGTGGCGCTTCATGCCTTTCGAGCCGCCTGCCACCTGTCTTGAGGAAAGTCTTTGAGTTTCATCAACTTTGCAGCCCGCGAAATTAATTGCAAGATCGTGTATTACGGCGCCGGGCTGGGCGGCAAAACCACGAATCTCCAGTACATCTTCCAGAAAACTGCCGAACAGCAGAAAGGGAAGATGATCTCGCTGGCTACGGAGACGGATCGAACCTTGTTTTTCGACTTCCTGCCTCTGGACCTGGGCTCGGTTCGCGGTTTCAAAACTCGTATCCACCTGTATACCGTTCCCGGGCAGGTTTTCTACGACGCCAGCCGGAAGTTGATTCTGCGTGGAGTGGACGGCATTGTCTTTGTCGCCGATTCTCAGCAAGAGCGTATGGACGCCAACGTTGAGGCACTGGACAATCTGATGGACAACCTCAAGGAACATGGCTACGACTTCAAAAAGATTCCGTATGTGCTGCAGTTGAATAAACGCGATCTACCCAACGTCTTGCCCGTGGATGCTCTGGCCAAAGAGTTGCGACGAAAAGACGAGCCGGTGATGGAAGCGATCGCCTTCCAAGGAAACGGTGTTTTTGAAACGCTAAAAGAGATCGCGCGCCAGGTGCTACTGGAGTTGAAGCAGGGTGGTTAGGAAGAAGATGGCCTCAGGCTTCAGATGGTGTCTGATTGGCAACTTCTGGATTACTCGGGGGCATCGTTTTCGGTAGCTGTGGAGTCGGTCCATTTGTGTCCTCACTAATAGCGCTAAACGGGCCGTCTCTAACTGCGTCACAACCGATCTTTCGCCCCGCTGGGGCTCGGCGGTGTCCAATTCTCTTCCCATGGGTTGCGCCCTGGGCTGCATTCTTGCGTCACTCCGTGGCTGTCGCATGCGTTCTCGCGTTGGTTTCCACGTCTTGCCTCTGGGCTGATGAAACCCATCACGACCTTGATTCGAACGCGAAGCTGGGGACGGTCTCGTTTCCCTCATCTTGCGCCACCGCGGTTCAGAAGCATTTTGAGCGTGGCGTAGCCTTGCTGCACTCGTTCTGGTACGACGAAGCCAACAAGCAGTTTCAGCAGGTTGCCGATCAGGACCCCCAATGCGCGATTGCCTACTGGGGCGAGGCGATGAGCCTGTTTCACCAGTTGTGGAGCCGGCCAGAAGAATCCGATCTGAAAGAAGGATGGGACCTGGTGCGCAAGGGGCAAACGATTGGTGCAAAGACCCGGCGGGAACGCGACTACATCGACGCTCTGGCTGTCTTCTATCGCGACTACGACAGAATTGCCCATGAACAACGCAGCATGGCGTATTCGCAAGCTATGGAGCACGTCTATCAGCGATACCCCAAGGATCATGAGGCGGCAGTATTCTATGCTTTGTCATTGTTGACATGGGCGCCTGACGCGAACACGGCGCTCGACAACGCAAGGAAAGCGATCGCCATCCTGAACCCGCTGTTTGCCGCGGACCCGAACGATCCCGGCGTCGCCCACTACCTGATTCACGCTGCCGATGATCCGCGGCTGGCGCAACTCGGCTTGCCAGCCGCCCGCCGCTACGCCCAAATCGCTCCCGCATCCCCACACGCGCTGCACATGCCGTCCCATATTTTTGCCCGGCTGGGGCTGTGGCAAGAGGACATTCAATCGAACCTGGCGACCATTGGATCTACCCAGCAACCGGCAGCCATTCACTTTGGCGCCGAACATCGGATCCATTCCATGGATTTTCTCGAGTACGCCTATTTGCAAATTGGCAACGACGGCAAGGCCAAGGCCATGGCAAATGGATTGGGCAGCTTCAGCGAGCAGGATCTGGACAAAGGCCTGGATGGTTATCTCAACCAGATACGCGCGCATTTTCCCGCCATGTATGCGCTCGAAAGGCACCAGTGGAAAGAGGCCATGGCCTTGCAGCCACTGGCCAGGGCCGAACCCGAAAACCAGCAGATCACTTATTGGGCACGGGCTGTCGGGGCAGGACATTTGCGTGATGCGCCAGCGGCGCAGGACGCGGCGAACCAGTTCGATGCCATGCTCGAAGCCACACGAAAAAGCGAGCATCCGTATCGCGCCGGCCGCATGAGCACCAACCACGACGAGGCGCACGCCTGGCTGGCGTTTGCTGAGGGAAAAAACGATGACGCGTTGAAGCTGTTGCGCGCCGTGGCAGACAAACAAGATGCTGAAGGCAAGGGCGAAGTCGAGCTGCCAGCCCGCGAAATGCTCGCGGACATGCTGCTGGAAATGGGCCGATCGGAAGAAGCTTTGGCGGAATATGAAAAATCCATGAAGACCGATCCCAACCGGTTTAATGGTTTGGCCGGGGCTGGTCGTGCGGCCGAACTGGCGCACCAGCCCGAGAAAGCCCGGACATACTACGCGCAATTACTCAAGAACTGTGAGAACGGGGCGCACTCGGACCGCCCGGAACTGGTCCACGCACGATCCTTCAACCAGTAGCGTTGCTCCAGGAAGGAAAAAGCGCCGCTGGTTGGCGGCGCTCTTTTTGTCCGGACGTACAGCAAAGCTACTTTGTATCAGCGGTTGGAGAGGCACCAAATTCGCGGCGTCCGATGGGGCGCGCCGTGCGTGCGGCCATCGGCGGTATACCAGCCGCCGCGCCGTAGCGCTCCATGAGCATGGGTACCATGGCGCCTTCCGCTTCTTTCACAAACGTCAGCGAACCTTCTGCGCCCATATCGACGCGGATAAAGTCTCCCAGCCTGACCTGCCCGGTAGCCACCAGATTGGCCAAAGGGAACACCAGGTGGCGCTCGATGGCCCGCTTCAGATGTCGCGCACCATACTTGGGATCCGTACCCTCATGCAGCAGGAAACTCTTCACTTTGGAAGTGCAGTTGAAAACAAACTGATTTGCGGCCGAAGCCATCAGAATTCGCTGCTGCACCATGCCCAGCTCTATGTCGAGGATTTGCTCCAAGTGCTCCGACCGCAGGGTCTTGAAAACCACCACTTTATCGATGCGATTCATGAACTCAGGCGTGAACTTGCGCCGGGCTGCGTCAATCGCGGTGCGATCGATCTTGTCATCCAGACTCGAATCCACCAGCTTCGGTTTATGGGTGAAACCCATGCCGCCATCGACTAGGTTGCTCATCTCGCTCGTCCCCAGGTTCGAGGTCAGAATGATGATGCATTGCGAGAGATCGACGCGGCGATTGTCGCCCAGAGTCAAAGTCGCTTTATCCAGAATGCCCAGTAGCAACTGCCAGAGGGCGTCGGAAGCTTTCTCGATTTCATCGAACAGCAGGATCGACAGCTTGAGCTTCTCGGTATGCCACTGATTCAGCGCTTCCTGCGTAAGCAGCGGATGAGTCTCGCGGTGCCCCAGGTATCCCGGAGGCGAACCGATAAGCTTGGCGATCTCGTGGGAGTGCTGGAATTCCGCGCAATCGATCTTGATGCAGGCCCGCGCGTCGCCGAACAAAGCCTCGGACATGGCCTCGACCACTCGGGTTTTCCCCGAACCGGTCGGTCCCAGAAAAAGCAGATTGCCAACCGGACGCCCCGGAGGGTTCAATCCCGCTAGAAACATCTGGTAGATTTCAACCACCTTTTCAAGCGCGGCGTTCTGGCCGACGATCTTGCGGCGCAAGGTGTTGTCAAAATCCCTGGCATCGTTGCTGCGGCGGGTCGGATCGAGCACTGTATTAAGTACGTTTTTCATTCCGGGCGTCTTCCCTTTCCTGGGCTTTCCGTTGGCTGCGTCGTTTTGTTGCTTCCAGAGGCGACAAATTCTGTCACTCTCCGGGTGTTTTGTCGATACCCCTCTTCTGCCGCAACCCCCGTAGTGCAAATGACTCGCCATCCCCAGGGAACTGCCAATGGCTTATTCCTTCACAACTTAGATGCTCGTAACCCGCCAGTGGAGGCCCTCGCATCGCATCGGCAATCAAGAAAAGGGAAATACTTTTCGCACCCAGGGAGTTTCCTGGCATTGGGTCACGACAAGCCGCTGACCTCCACGGTCTTGACCAGACGTAACTAGCACAGGAATTGGCTCCCCGCTAGCATCCGGATAAGCGTTCAACGCGTTTCCACGGAGAAAAACTTGCGCCGCTCAAGCTCAATTCTGATCATCGTTTTGTCTTGTCTCGCCCTCGGATTCGTTTCATGGCGATTGGCCTTCGAACTACCGGCGGCCGCCGCCCAGTCCGGGCAGAACCCTGACCTTGTACGTGCATCGAACCCGGTGCCACACGTTTCCAATCCCGGAGAACCACCGGCTCTGACCAGCATTGCCCCTCCGGGGAGCGCAATGTACGTGGCCAAGCGAGGGGATACGATCAGTTTGGTAGCCCATCGCTTCTTGCTGCAGACCTCCTACCTGACTTCCAGCGAACTGGGGGACGCGATTCGCAACGCAAACGGCCATCCCCAGGGTACCTACCTGAAGTCCGGACAGGAGTTAGTCGTGCCGGGGATTCTGGCGACCCCGATCGTGGAAAAAACCATCCCCGTGCCTCGCGATTTTGAAGTGCGCGCGGTGTATTTGACCGGAGTGATGGCGGCTAGCGATCGCGGCATGCGCGTCATTCGGCGCTGGCGCGAGTTGGGCGGCAACGCGGTAGTTTTCGATGTCAAAGATAGCGACGGCAGCGTCAATATTCCCTTCGATCACACGCTGGCCGGAGGACACCATATTGCCATTCATGACCTGCCGAAGTTCACCCATTTCTTGCATTCGCAGGGCATGCATGCCATTGCGCGAGTGGCCATCTTTCGCGACGAGCGGTTGGTGGTTGCGCATCCCGAACTGGCGGTGAAGTCTCGCAAGACCGGCCAGCCCTGGCGCGAAAATGGAAAGCTGGTATGGACCGACCCCTCGCAGCCCAAAGTCCAGGAATACGACATAGCGCTGGCCAAGAAGGCTGCCGAGTCCGGCGTGGACGAGATTCAGTTTGACTACGTGCGTTTCCCGGCCGAGGGCGATCAGAAGGATGCCAGCTTCGTGTTCCAGACCGCGCACCCCACATGGCATCGCTCCGAGGTCATCGCCGACTTCCTCAAACATGCCTACGCCGAACTGCACCCCACGGGCGTGCTGCTTTCGCTGGACGTGTTCGGCATCATGGCTTGGGAACGGCCCGTCGACTTGGGGCACACCGGGCAAGATATCGTGCAGATGGCAAAATACTGCGATGTGCTTTCCCCGATGATCTATCCCTCACACTTCTTCGGTATGGACGGGATCGCGCATCCCGGCGACGCGCCCGAGCACTTCATCGGCGAATCCATGAAACGCTTCGAACTCATCACCAAGGGCAGCGACGTGGTAATTCGCCCCTGGTTGCAGGCCTTCCGCTGGCGTACCAAGACCTACTCTCCGAAGTACATCGAAGTCCAGGTGCAAACGGCAAAAGACGCCGGCGGAATCGGCTTTCTCTTCTGGAATGCCGCCAACGACTACAGCAAACCCTACGCCGCCATGCCGGAAATGCGCGCGGCGAAAGGGCAGTATTTTAGAGGGGACGAGCTGCCGGGAGTTGTTCAAGCTGGGCTAACGCCCCCGGCGGACAAAGCTGGGATAGCCAAATAGCGGATACCGGCTTCGGCCGGCAGGCAACTTCGCCGCCGCTCACTGCGTAGCCTCCACCCCCTCCTCCTGCCGCCGTTATCCCCGGGCCGAATGCGGCGTCAACGAGGATTCCTGAATATAACTGCGTAAAAACCGGCTTTGAGAGGCCGGAAAATGGTCGCAATCCTGGCTGTGATCGGGTCACAGCAGACTCTATATCCGCGTTTTGTTCGGTTTGGCAGTTATCTGAGGAAACTTATTTTTCTTCTTCCAGACCGACATAACATCATGAATCCGCCCCAACCTCGGTTATAATCCCTCGTAGTTTTACTTGCTTCGTTCTGCCTCCCTCGGGTAGCGTGCCGCCTGTCGCAAGTGCCAACAGGCGGGTCCGCCCACGGAAAGAATTTTGGCATCTAACGAAACTCCTCGCTGCACGCGTGAATCAAATCTTTTGGAGTGCACATGGCGATTCAGAAGACGGAAAAAATCTGGCATAACGGCAAACTCATCGCATGGGATGACGCGCAAATCCATGTAATGTCGCATGTGGTGAATTACGGCTCGTCGGTATTCGAAGGAATCCGATGCTACGCCCCGCCCAGCGGTCCCGCAATTTTTCGCGCCCAGGAACACACACAACGGCTGTTGGATTCGGCGAAGATTTACCGCATCGACGTCGACTACACCCGCGAGGACCTGATCTCCGGCATGCTTGAGTTGGTAAAGAACAACGGAGTGTGGCCATGCTACATGCGCCCGATCGTCCTGCGCGGCTATGGGGAAGCCGGTGTCAATCCATTCAATTCGCCGACCGAAGTTTACATCTGCAACTACCCTTGGGGAAAATACCTGGGCAGCGACGCCGAACAGGGCGTAGATGTCTGCGTCTCGTCGTGGACGCGCATCGCACCCAATACGCTTCCCGCCATGGCCAAGTCAGGTGCGAACTACATGAACTCGCAGCTGATCAAGATGGAAGCCATTCTGAACGGCTACGTCGAGGGCATTGCGCTTGACGCCAATGGATACGTCAGCGAAGGCTCGGGCGAGAACGTCTTTATCGTGCGCAACGGCGTTCTACAAACAGCGCCGCTGGGCAACTCCGTCCTGCCCGGGATCACGCGTGATTCGGTTCTGCAGATTGCTCGCGAGCTGGGAATTCCGATGGTCGAGCAAGGCATCCCCCGCGAACTGCTGTACATCGCCGAGGAAGCCTTCTTCACCGGAACCGCCGCTGAGATTACCCCGATTCGTTCGGTGGATAAGATCAGCGTGGGTAAAGGCGTAACCGGAGCCGTGACCAGGGCCATCCAGAAGGAGTTTTATGGCATTGTGCGCGGAGAAAAAGCCGACCGCTTTGGTTGGCTGACACCGGTTCCGGTGGGCAGTAAGCAACCGGTTAGCGTTTAGGCGGTTTACAATTTCACAATCCCGGGGCGCCTGATTAAGCGCCCCTTTGGCTTTTCGACCCAACCAGTACATAACACCCTTTAGGAGGAGAAAATCATGGCAGATTCACAGCAAGCCCTTACGCCCGAGTTGGCAGCCGCTTTTTGTGCAGTCATGCTTGATGGCGTCACCCGTGAAATGGAAGTCACCAAGAAAGTCCTAGCAGCGATTCCTGACGCCAAGGCTCAGTACAAGCCCGATCCCAATGCGCGAACTGCGTGGCAACTGGCGTGGCATCTGGCCAACAGCGATGTCCAATTTCTCGATGCCATCGCGGACCTTAAATTCACCATGGCAACTCCTGATGAAAAAGACAAGCCTAAGACCGTAGCTGAGTTGGTCGATTGGTACGACAAGAACTTCAAGCGCGCGGCAGCCAGGGTGAGCGCCCTGACCCCGGAGCAGCTTGCCACCCCCATCGATTTCATGGGCGTGTTCAACCTTCCGGCGGTTTCCTATCTCGGATTCCTCAACAATCACAGCATCCACCACCGCGGAGCACTCGCCACCTATCTCCGTCCGATGGGTTCAAAATGCCCGTCGATTTATGGAGGCAGCTACGACGAGCCGTTGCAAGGAGCCGAACCGGAAGCCAGCGCCGCTTGATTGTTCTTGAAGCGACTCGGAAGCCGCCCTGCGGGGCGGCTTTTTCATTTGAAGGGAATAATGGCGCAAGAGAACGACTATTTCCCGCACCACAACAACTTGGCTGGGTATTTCCTGAATGCCCGATCTGAGGTCAGTATCACCAAATCCTCGATCAAGGCTTGCGCGATGAGCATCCGGTCAAATGGATCCGCGTGGTGCGCGGGAAGATCGTAAACTTTCGTCGCATGAGTGTGATTGACAGAGAGCGGCCTAAGACTTTGTTTGACCATGAATCGCGGAACGTGTTGCGCTGGTGGTCCCGGAAAATCCAGTCTTCCTGCTCGGATCTTGATGCTGATTTCCCAAGGCGTAACGGCGGAGAGGTAGATTTCTTCCTCGCCCTGTTCCAATACTCGGCGGCCTTCGTCGCTAATGAGCTCGGGGGAGTTCAGGCTCCATAGCCAAACAACCGTGTCCAACAGGTACTTCATTTTCGTTTGCGCTTAGAGCGTGCGGGCTTGCCGGGTACCTCGCCATAGAAATCCGCCAGCAGATCATCCGGCAAGGGCGCATCAAAATCGTCCGCAATCCGTATTTTCCCGCGCGCGAAACCCAGCGGCCGCACACTCGTTTTCTTTTCAACCGCTACCAGTCGGGCAACCGGCACGCCCGCGCGCGCGATTGTGACTTCCTCTCCTTCGGCAACCCGTTGTAGCAGCCGCGAAAGATGAGTTTTCGCCTCATGAATATTCACTTCCGTCATCCCCTTAAGGTAGACTAAGTCTCTGAACTAAGTCAATACGATCCATTCCCTAATTGTTGCACGTGTTTCGACCGGCGCAACCGCACCCAGCCACTGCCCAAACGTACGTTTCCCCATTACTTAGGTCATCTTGGGTTGGATGACATTTGGGTTCATCATACGAGTTGATCCTGGGGAATTATCCAAATGAATATTGATGATTTACTTCGCATCGCCATGGAGCGGCGCGCCTCCGACTTGCACCTGAAGGTCGGCAATTATCCTCACCTGCGCATTGATGGCGACCTGACGCCGCTGACCGACCAGCCCCGCATCAGCGCCGAAGACATGCTGACCATGGCCTTCAGCATGATGTCGGCCCGGCAAAAACAGAAGTTCAAAGAGAGCACGGAAATCGATATGGCCTACGGCGTAGCCGGACTGGGCCGCTTCCGTGTGAACGTTTTCCAGCAGCGCGGAAACGTGGGACTGGTCCTGCGCGTCATTCCCACCAAGATCCGCGCCCTCGATGAACTGTACTTGCCCAAGATTGTAGAGCAGGTCTGCGACATGCCCCGCGGCCTGATCCTGGTCACGGGCGTCACCGGCTCCGGCAAATCCACGACTCTGGCTGCAATGGTGGATCGCATCAACTCCACCCGCGCCGAACATATCATCACCATCGAAGATCCAATCGAATTCCTGCATCGTGACAAGAAGGGCTACGTAAACCAGCGCGAGATCGAGGTGGATACTCCCACCTTCTCGGCAGCGTTGCGCGCTTCCCTGCGTCAGGATCCCGACGTCATTCTGGTCGGCGAAATGCGCGACGTTGAAACCATCGGCACTGCACTGCACGCCGCTGAAACCGGCCACATGGTCTTCTCCACATTGCATACCCTGGATGCGGTCGAAACCATTAACCGTATTATCGCGGTGTTCCCGCCGCCGGAGCAGAAGCAGATTCGTCTGCAGCTCGCGGCCGTGCTGCGCGCCGTGATCAGCCAGCGCCTGGTCCGACGATGCGACGGTGACGGTCGCGTGCCCGCTGTCGAGGTCATGATCAATACCGCGTACATCCGCGAATGCATACTGGTCCCGGAAAAGACACGCGCGGTTCGCGACGCCATCTCCGCCGGAACTTCGCAGTACGGCATGCAGACCTTCGATCAATCTCTGTGGGACTTGTTCCAGGCGGGGCTGATCAACTACGAAACCGCACTGGAGAGCGCCTCCAACGCAGACGACTTCAAGCTGCGCATGCAGGGCATCTCTTCCACCAGCGACATTTCCAAGAACGCTATGCAACAGACCGGCTACGGTGGCCGCTGATTTATCCTCCTGAAACACTCAGGGCGCGCCTAAGCGCGCCCTTTCTTATTTCGGAGGAGGGCCAGAACCTAACCTCGACTGTCAAACCCAGCAGTCAAATCAAAAGTAAAGTTCCGGCCCCAGTGAAGAGTATTCGCAGTTAAGCGGCTGCGTATCTCGAATGACTACAGTCCGCTGCGCCAAGAATGAAAAGCGCATGGTCGAAGCTTGAAATGTCGAACACATGATCCAATCCCGTGCGCGTCAACACCTCGTTGACAAAATGCGACGGATTCACCAGTTTCAGTTGAACATTGCGGTTCCGCGCCCATTGCTGCAGAGAAAGCAATTCCGTTAATCCGCCCGCGTCCAGGGTTTCCACGTCGGACAAATCAATCACCACAATGCGAATGTCGTGCTCTGAGAACACCGCGTTCCTCAGCGTACGAACCTCCGCGCCGCGAACGATCCGCCCCACGCATCTCACAACCGCTACATCGCCCGTTTTTTCCACATCGATGGTAAGCATGACTGGCTTCCTCACTCTTCCTTAACTACGCAAATAGACGCGATAAAGTTCCCGTTGTCACCACAACCAAGGTAAAAAGTTGTAACGTATTAGAAGCTATCTCGTAAACGGTTTTGGGCAGAACGCGGCTTCACAGACTGCGAGAATGCTCGATTCGTATCAGGGCATCGCTTCAGCGATGCCGTACGCCGCAGGATTAGGTGGCGTCTCAGGCGCTGCGGCTTGCAACGTATTATCGCCATGTCTTTTCCTCGTCCGAAAAAGACCGATTCCGAAGACGAACTCTACGCATACGCCGTCGGCTCGCTCGCCCGCCGCGCCCGCTCGGTGGCGGAACTGAAACGCCTGCTGCGGCCCCGCGTGGAAGCCGACGAATATGGACAAACGCTGATGGAACTCGTCATCCGGCGGCTCAAAGATCGCGGCTACCTCAACGACGCCCAGTACGCCGCCGCATATTCCTCCTTCCGCCGCGATAACGAAAAATTCGGCCGCCGCCGCGTGATCACCGATCTGAAAGCAAAAGGAGTTCACGGCGAAGTCATCGAGAAAGCGGTCGGCGCCGTCTACGACGAAGTGAGCGATGAGAAACAGGCGCGAGACTATCTGAAGCGCAAGCGGCTGGAGAAACCGAAAGATCAGAAACACGCCGCCCGGATTTTTCGCCAGCTCACCCGCGCCGGATTCGCCTCGAAGACCATCTTCACCATCCTCAAGAAGTGGGATGTGGACGAGGAAACCCTCAGCGCGCTGGAAGAAGAACTGGAGTGACCAGCGGGTCACGGAAAATGCCGGGTCCCAAATCGTTGTTGCATTTTCTGGGTCGGATGCTCCATACTTCCCACGCCATTTCCATCAAATCCAACGGAGGCCATATGAAATCCAAATTGGCAGCGATTCTTGCTGCTGCTGTGCTCAGCTCGGGAACATTGCTGTTTGCGCAGGATGTCGTGCATGACGTAGACAAAGCGGCAAAAGATACCGCTCACGCCACCGACAAGGCCGCGAAAGACACCGGCCATGCCACCAAGGTAGCAGCCAAGGACACGGCTAAAGGTACGGAAAAGGCAGCCGACAAAACCGCAGACGCCACTAAGACCGCGGCCACTAAGACCGGACACGCCACCAAGACGGCCGCCAAAGCTACCGCTAATGGAACCGAAAAAGCCGCCGACAAAACCGCAGACGCTGTGAAGTAAATAGTTTCCTAAAGAACGCAACCGCAGAGTACGCCGAGGCCGCAGAGATCTTGCGAACGCAGGGTTTCCGTATGCGGCCTCTGTGGCCTCTGCGTTTTTAATTTAGAATTGATTTTCCATGCTGACCGGCTCCCAAATTCGCCGCAAATTCCTGGACTATTTCGTCCAGCACGGACACAAAGAGGTTCATTCCTCCTCGCTCGTTCCCGCCAACGACCCCACGCTGCTCTTCACCAACGCGGGCATGAACCAGTTCAAAGACGTCTTCCTCGGCCTCGAAACGCGCGACTACAAACGCGCCACGACCTCGCAAAAATGCGTCCGTGCCGGCGGCAAACACAACGATCTCGAAAATGTCGGCTTCACCAACCGCCACCACACGTTCTTCGAAATGCTGGGCAATTTTTCCTTCGGCGACTATTTCAAGAAAGACGCAATCGCGTACGCCTGGGAACTGATTACGTCGCCGGAATGGTTTGGGATCGACAAAAACAAACTCTATGTAACCGTCTTCAACGGCGAAGGCGGCATGCAGCGCGATGCCGAAGCCTACGACCTGTGGGCTGCGCAGGGAGTGCCCAAGGAACGAATCTTCGAGATGGGCCTGAAAGACAATTTTTGGCAGATGGGCGACACCGGTCCCTGCGGCCCCTGCAGCGAGATTCACTACGACATGGGTCCGGCCGCATCCGAACTCGGACACACCGATTGCGCATTCACCTGCGATTGCGGACGCTACGTGGAAATCTGGAACCTGGTCTTCATGCAGTTCGACCGCGACGCCACCGGCAAACTGAATCCGTTGCCGAAGCCATCGATTGATACGGGCATGGGATTAGAGCGCGTAACGGCGGTGCTGCAAGGAGTGATCTCGAACTACGACACGGATTTGTTCACGCCGCTAATTAAAAGAGCAGCCGAACTAACAGGCACAACCAACACTCACGTGAGGACGGCCGCCCCCGGTCGTCCAGCCGAGCAAGGCTCGGCAGTAGGAGTTGGGCACAAGTCCGCCGCTTCTCTGCGAGTCATCGCGGATCACTCACGAGCAGCGACATTCCTGATATCGGACGGAGTGCTGCCGTCAAATGAGGGGCGCGGCTATGTTCTGCGGAAGATCATTCGACGGGCAATCACGCACGGGCGCTTGCTTGGTCAAATCAAACCGTTCCTCCAAGAAATGACCTTAGCCGTTTACGACCTCATGCGAGATGCATATCCCGAACTAAAGGAGACGACTGGGCGAGTATCGAAGGCAATACTCGCCGAAGAATTACGATTCGCGCATACCTTGGATTCCGGCTTGAAGAGACTGGAAGACCTTTTGGATGCTGGCGAGCGTGGACTTGAGGGTACACCCGATGAAGGTCTCCGAGCAGTCCTGAACGCCGTTGGTCAAAGAGCGAACCCGGCGGACCTGAAGGACGTCCGTAATCGGGCGATGCGCCTCGATGGCCATGATGCTTTTAAGCTATACGACACATTCGGCCTGCCGCTGGACTTCATGCAAGATGCAGCACGAGATAGAGGCATTGAGTTTGATGAGTCCGGATTTGAGTCAGCCATGGCCGAGCAGCGCGAACGCGCTCGCGCCTCCTGGAAAGGCGCCGCCAAACAAACCGCAAACCCCGCATACCAGCAACTTCCAAAATCCGAATTCGAAGGCTACCGCCAAACCCGCTCCGACAACTGCGAAGTCCTTGCCATCATCCACAACGGCCAAGGCACGCAGCAAGTCAGTCCCGGCGTCGAAGGCGAAATCATCCTCGACCACACTCCGTTTTACGCCGAATCCGGCGGCCAGGTCGGCGATCGCGGATGGCTCTACAGCGACGATCACAACACCGTCGTCGCCGAGGTCAAGGGCTGCTACTCCCCGATTCAAGGCGTGCGTGCGCACCAAGTCATCGCCAAGCAACCCATCCGCGTAGGCGACAAAGTCGATGCCGTCGTGAACGCCGAAATCCGCGAATCCACCATGCGCAACCACACCGCCACGCACCTGCTCCAAGCCGGATTGCGCGAAGTTCTGGGCAAACACGTGAAGCAGGCAGGATCGCTGGTCGCACCCAACCATCTGCGCTTCGATTTCTCGCACTTCACCAGCGTTGCCGACGAAGAACTGCAAGACATCGAAGACCTGATCAACAAAGAAGTTCTGCGCAACGAAAAAATCGAAGTCATAGAAAATGTTCCCATTGATGTCGCCATCAACGAATACAAAGCCATGGCCTTGTTCGGCGAAAAATACGGCGACCGGGTCCGCGTCATCAAAATCGGGGACTTCTCCACCGAACTCTGCGGCGGCACGCACACCAACGCCACCGGAGAAATCGGCCTCATCAAAGTTCTGAAAGAAGGCAGCGTATCCTCCGGAGTCCGCCGCATTGAAGCCGTTACCGGCGAAGGCTCGCTGCACCACTTCCAAAAAGATCACGAACTGGAAAGCGTAGTCGCCAGCCTGGCCGCACACTCCGACGCAATCTCTCCCGCCGAAGCGCTGAAACTCGAACTCGACAAGAAAGATTCCGAGATCAAGCGCCTGCAGCGCGAACTGGATCAAGCCCGCATGAAGTCTGCCTCATCCACAGTCGCGTCGGTCACCGACAAAATTAAAGAGATCCAGGGCATCAAAGTCCTGGCCCACCGCGTAGACAATCTCGAACGCGCCCAGATGCGCACGCTAGTCGACCAACTCCGCGACAAGCTCGGCTCAGGCGTAGTCGTCCTCGGCTCAACCAGCAACGGCAACGTCGCGCTCATCGTAGGCGTGACCAAAGATCTGACGCAAAGAATCCAAGCGGGAAAAGTCATCGGCCCCGTCGCTCAGAAAATCGGCGGCAAAGGCGGAGGCCGCCCGGACCTGGCCGAGGCCGGAGGAAAAGATCCCGGAGCGCTAGACGCGGCGCTCAGCGAGGCATACGGCGTCGTAGAACAGTTGTTGATAAGACAACCGTAGTTGCCTTTGTCGAGACCTAGCTCCGCTACGTCTCAAACGTTGCAAGCACCATCGCGATCCCTTCGATCGCCAAATCATCGCTCAGGCCCAGTCCGAGGGAGTTCCGATTGTGACTTCCGACCAGAAATTTAGGCTCTACGAAGGGCTCAAGGTCGTCTGGTGAGAGCTCACCGGCGAGCCTTGTCAGTTTCCCGACGGCAAAAAAGTGGAACGGAGGCCGCCCCGATCTCGCCGAGGCCGGCGGCAAGAATCCCGAAGCACTGGACGCAGCCTTGGCCGAGGTATATAACGTGGTCGGGGCGCTGTTCGGGTAATTGTTTTTAATTCTGTTTTCTCATGCGACGCGGACGGCTCGGGGTCCCCTATGGATGACCGCATACGGTTCATCACGCATCAGGGCAAGCAGATCCTGCTGGTCGATGTGTCTGGCTGCTCGCCCGCCGAACTGCTGAAGATTTCACGCATTGTTCCTCACTATGTCATGCCTGAGCCGCGCGGCTCCGTCCTGTTGCTGGCCGATTTCACCGGAGCCGAGTTCGACCGCGATACCATCACCAGCCTCAAGGAGAGCACGGTTTTCAACCGGCCCCATCTCAAGAAATCCGCGTGGGTCGGAACCGACAATCTGCCCCGAGTATTCCACGAACACCTCAAAACTTTCTCCCAGCGGGATTTGCCCACTTTCAAGACGCGCGAAGAGGCCTTGGACTGGCTGGTAAAAGATGAGTGATCCAACGGAGGATTCCTTCGTGTACCTTCGTGTCCTTTGTCGTTATTGCCTTCCCTTTTATCTCGCCTTAGGAATTTAGCGATTCCGCACCCTAGCCCAGCGTTTTCTCCAACAGCTCCGTCAGCTTTTGAAACGCACGCTCAGCCTGCGCCGGGTTGTACACCGGGCTGTCTGAAGACGTCCAACTATGATAAGCGTCCTGGTAAACTTCGCTTTCGTACTTCCCTCCCCAACTCTCCAGGGCGCGGTCGAGTTTCACAATCGCCTCTTGCGGCATGCTGCGATCTTCGACGGCATGTGCGAAGTACAGACGCGCTTTGATGCGAGGCAACATAAGATGCGGACTCGTAGGCGCGTCCGTGAAAAGCCCACCGCCGTGAAAAGAAGCTGCGGCAACGATCGTGTCCGGCACGGCCGCAGCGGTGTACAAAGCCATTTTGCCCGTAAAACAATATCCCACGACGCCCAAATTGCCCTCGCGAACGCAATTCTGGGATCTCAGGAAAGCAACGTAAGCAGAGGTGTCGTTCTCCATGCATTCAGGCGTCAGCGTCTGCGTCAACTCAGCCATCCGCTGCTTCCTTGCCTCCTCCGTCAGAGTTCGCAGAGCCGGCCCAAGCGGCGTTCTGCCAGTACGATAGAAAACGTTAGGCAATAGAACTGCGTAGCCCTCCTTCGCCAAGCGCCCGGCTGCCTCCCGGTTCGACGGACGAATGCCGCCGATGTCAGTCAAGTAAAGAATGCCCGGCCAGCGCCCGTCTCCTTTCGGGCAATAGAAAAAACCATCGCAAGATCCATCCTGCATCGGAATTTCAATTTTTCGTTCGGTCATTGTTTGCTCGATCCTTTTTTCTGCTTGCACGGATGTAACGATCTCAGTTGGATTGATTTCGATGCAAGGCAGGCGGCGCGGACTCTAACTCCTCCACTTCAACGTGACCGGTCCGGTCATCGGATGACGCATCTCTCCGCCATTGCGGCACGATTCCAGATACGCCGCCTTCAACTGGAAATACCACTTCGCCGGACGATCCGCGTCATCGATCAACATAAGATGCGGATTGTGCTTCAAGCCTTCCGACTGATTCTCCATCGTCTGCCGGTCCTGCTCCACAAACTTAGCAAACACAAATTTGAGCATCCCAGGTCCAAACGGAACCCACCGGAAAATGTTCCAGCAAGCCACCACATCGATCCGGCAACGGCTGCGAGTAATCGGCGTGACCGTGGTCAAGCTGGAGAACCAGTACTTCCCTGCCCGGATGGTTTCCAGCCGCAAGTTGGGCAATACAAAATCAATGGTAGTCGTGATTGAATCCGCATCCGCGTAAAGCCGCAGCAGTTTGTAAGGCGCGCTGTTCGAACTGGGCGTATGCGCGCTCATTCGAAATCCCATGGGGATTGGCTCAAAATTCTTCTGCTTTTCGTGAATGCTATGCCGGCTGCGCCACCACCAGGCCTGGTGCACAAACGGCCCATGCGCGGGATCCATGAGCCCGATGATGCCATGATCCACGCTGCATGGCAGGTCAGCAGTCAGGTGCGCGATTTCGTACTTTCCCGCAAAAGTCGGAACCCGCGGCGCCGGAAAAGGGGGCTCGACCGCCTTAGTGAACCCAGCCCCCGCTGGAGGCGGTTCAGGAATGAATACCCAGATGTAATCGTCGCGCTCTTCGCAAGGGTAACTCCCGGCATAGATGCGATCCACTTTCAGCTCTTGATCGGAAGTCAGCGAAGGAATAAGCCGGCACTGGCCGCTGTGAGCGTCGAACTTCCAGCCGTGATAGCTGCACTCCAACTGCAGACCGTCAAACCGGCCACACGAAAGCGGCATCCCCCGGTGCGGACAGGCGTCGCGCAAAGCAAAAGGCTCTCCCCTGCGATCGCGGCCAATCACCAAGGGCGTCTCCAGCAGCATGGCCTTGTGCAAGCGGTTCCGCGAGACCTGTCCGCCCGGCAACGCCCGATACCAAAAACCATGCAGCATCAGCGAGTCCGGCGTCTGACGCGTGGAAGTTTCCAGTTCGCCCATAAGGAATCACCCGCAGCCTACTACACCCGAGAAAGTTTGTGGAGGACGGGCGTCCTCCCCCGTCCCACCGAAACGCCCCGTCATCCTGAACCCGGCGCAGCCGGTGAAGGATCTCGCCCGTGGCGCTTTATTTCCTACGACGGAGAGCCGCACCCTTCTCCATCGACATGTTACCTTTCAATCAAAGCGCCTATTATCAACCACTTGCACATGTTACCACCGTGGTTCAATATCCCTTTGGTAAGTTGCCCCCCACCCCGCGTCAACCTATAATCGATACACTCTGGTTTTAGGATTCTCCGTCAGGTTCCGGGTGGGTAGGCGCGGATCTTTTTGTCCGCGTCGGAATTCGTCACGGCGATAGTCGTTCTTCGACTGTCCCCGTGGTGATTTGGCACCCGGCTATGCGAAAACGCCTGCAACTCGCCCTGATGGCTAGTCCCGTAATCGCGACCTTCCTTTCGTCCACGCCATACGTGCAGGCAGAAGCCGGTCCCAGCGCCGCCGCGACCGTAATCACCAGCAGCACCGACGACAGCGGCCGGAAAGTCTATGTCAATGAATCCTTTCCGGTGGTCACCAGCAAACGCTCGGAAGCTCCGGTCCAGCGCAATTCGCTGGCCTTCTGGAGCACTGCGGAGCACCGCTGGAAACCGGTTCCGTCCGCCAACATCCGGGCCGCCCGCTCGGCCGCGGCGGAGGTCAACCATTATCTCGGCGAGCATCCCGGCGAAACGCCTACCGAGAACTATGTTCGCGGCAAATCGTTCTCTCCGCAGGACATCGACGCCGCCATTGACCAGGCGGCCTCGCGCCACAACGTCGACCCCAACCTGGTGCGTGCCGTCATCAAGGTCGAGTCGAACTTCAACCCCAACGCCGTGTCCCGCAAGGGCGCCATGGGGCTGATGCAACTGATGCCGCAGACGGCTCGCCAGCTGAAGGTGGCCAATCCCTTTGATCCGCAACAAAACGTGGACGCCGGGGTTCGTCATCTAAAGCAGCTGATGGAGAACTACGGTGGCGACGTGAAGCTGACCCTGGCCGCCTATAACGCGGGTCAGGGAGCGGTAGCGCGCAGCGCCGGAGTCCCGCATTTTGCCGAGACCCGCAACTACGTGAAGCGGATCACGCAACTGTACTACGGAGGATCGGACCCGGGTATGCGCTTCCTGCAAAACCCGATGCATGATCCGATTCACGTGGAGAGGGATTCCCGAGGCGTGCTCCACATCAGCAACACCGAGTGAGGAAGAACGCATCCTAAACGCAGCACGTTGCCAGTCTTCAAAAGGCGCTTGGGGATTAAGAGCGTGGGCTTTAGCTCCTGAGGCAATGGTTCTCCCACTCGCCAATGCATTTGTGAAATAGGTTCGAGTTTCGTAAACGCGATTACGGGCAGTTCAAATTGAAGAGTCCTCGAATTCAACGCGCGCTGCGCTGGAGTGCGGCTGTGTTCACGTTGCTGCTTCCCGCCATACCTGCGCATGCCCGCGCCCACAAGTCCGGATCCTGGGCCGACTCCCAATTTGCCGCCGCCGAACAGATGCAGGAGGCCTTGGAGGGCCGCCCCCTCGAGGCCCGGACCCGCAACGACTATGAACGTGTGATCAGCGCCTATCGCCGTATCTACCTGGGAGCGCCGACTTCAGGCCGGGCCGATCCCAGCGTGGTTGCCGCCGCCCAGATGACGGAGGAAATGGGACGCCGCTTCAACGACCCCGACATCCTGCGCTCGGCCATCCAGCAATACGAATTCCTTCGCCGCGAGTACCCCGGCAGCAAGTTCCGCTTCGATGCCCTGTTCCGCATCGGCGAGATCTACAAAGACGACCTCCACGACAAGGTCCGAGCCGACGCCACCTTCGAGGAGTTCCTGCATCGCTACCCACGGAACCAATTCGCCCAGGCCGCGCGTCTGGCGTTAGCTGAACCCGCGCAGAAGCAAGCCAGCCTGAAATCGAAGGATGCGAGCAAGGTCGCGAACCGGGACGTCAAAGAGTCGACGCCAAGCGCCGAAGCCGACAAACCCAATGACGCCGACAACGGCACAAGCCAGGACACTCCGATCAAAGCAACCGATGCGGCAACCCCAGCCGACAACGGAAAACCCGCGCGAGTCCTCGGAATCCGGCACTGGTCTACTCCGGATTACACACGGGTTGCGATCGATCTCGAACAGGGGGTCAAGTTTGAGTCGCAGCGCATCGACCATCCTGACCGCGTCTTCTTCGACCTGCTCAACACCAGGCTCGACTCCAAACTGGCCAACAGAACCTTCGATGTAAGCGACGGGCTGCTCAAAGATATCCGCACCTCGCAGTACAAGACCGGACGCACACGCATCGTCCTCGATCTCGATGAGCTTTCCGAGTTCGACGCGACCCTGCTCTCCAATCCACCACGTCTCATCATCGACGTTCATAACCGCGATGTTCATAGCGCCGACGTTCAAAGTGCCGACATCCACAACCTCAAAGCGCCGGCGGTGAAGCCAGCGGCCGCGACCACTGAGACAGCAGAAGACGAAAATCGCCCAGGCAAGCCCGCGACCGATTTGACAGCTGACAGCGAAGAATCGCCGACACTGGCAAAGACCGCCGCGAAGCCCGCCCGCCGCAACACCGTGCTAGTCAGCAACGGCGTCAAGAAAACCATCGTCGACGCCGACGATGACGAGCCAACGCCAAAAAAACCGGTGCCACGAGATCGAGATGATAAAGAGAAAGGCACCGTAGCCCAGCTCGACGCTCCCGACGTCGACTCCGAAAGCCTCAAGCCGGCCAGCGCAATCCCGAGCACGCCTCTAACCTCGGACCGTCCCAGGAGTATAACCAAAAGCAAACGCAAGCCACCCGCCGCTGACCCGGACAGGCGCGAAGCCCAGCCAACCGCCAGCGGCGAGCGTTCGCTAACCCGCGCGCTCGGCCTGAAGATCGGGAAAATCGTAATCGATCCCGGCCACGGAGGCCACGATACCGGCACCATCGGCCCCCATGGCCTGGAAGAGAAGGATCTGGTTCTCGACGTGAGCCGCCGCCTGGGCAAGCTGCTGCAAACCCGCCTCGGCGCCGAAGTGATTTACACCCGCAAAGACGACACCTTCATCCCGCTCGAAACCCGCACCGCCATCGCCAACGAAGAAGCTGCCGATCTCTTCGTCTCCGTGCACGCCAACTCCAGCCACGATCCCGATGCCCGCGGAGTCGAAACCTACTACCTGAATTTCACTTCTTCCCCAGAAGCGCTGGAAGTGGCTGCCCGCGAAAACGCGGTTTCAGAAAAATCAATTCACGAACTCCAGGATCTGGTGAAGAAGATCGCGCTGAAAGAAAAGATAGACGAATCGCAGGAGTTCGCCTCTGACGTGCAAAGTTCTCTGCACAGCGGCCTGGCCGCGAAGAACCCCGGCGTGCGCGACCGCGGAGTGAAGAAGGCGCCGTTCATCGTTCTCATCGGCGCCAATATGCCGTCGATCCTCGCGGAAATTTCCTTCGTCAGCAATCCCGGCGACGAGCGCCGCCTAGAAACCCCCGACTACCGCCAGAAGATCGCCGAATCCCTCTACCGCGGCATCGCCAAGTACGTCGGCGGCCTGAGCGGGGTAAAGGTCGCCAGCAAAATCGACAAAGACGCAGGCCAGTAAGCCAGTAAACAAGCTCTAGGCGCGAGCGGCCTCGCTCGTGCTCCCTCGCCCATAATCTTCCAGCGCTGTTATCCTGAGGAAGCAAAGGATCTCTGTAGTGGCGGGCCCGTACTTTCAACCGAGAAAAATCCGCCGGACATTCGTCCGAAACGGTCATTGGCTGTCTTTCGCCAGCGCCTGCAGCCGGATCTCGTGCTTGAATATGTCTGCGCATTGGGGCAGACGGGTCCGATACTTTGTAGGAAGTTGAACACAGAGGCCCACAGCGCTCTTGCGCATGGCGTGCAATTCTAAAAGGGCCGCCGTCCTCACCGTCAGCGTGGCAGGAAAGCCGTTGTCCACTGAAGATAGATCCGCACCAACCTTGGCGACGTCTTTCGTTATCGCTCCCAATGTCAGATCCTGGCCCGCGACATGGTCATGAACCGCCGCATCCTTGACAGCGAAGGAAGGAGCCGGATCAGATGCGGACGTTAACCGGTAAGCATCGTCGCCAGCCGTAACCTGCGCCCAGGCCGTCATCGCGAAAAGGAAAACCACCGACGGAAACCAAACCCAAGGACCTCTCTTCTTCCCAATGAACACACGTCCCCCAGACTCGTTGAAATCGCCTGCCGGCTGCATTTGCCCGGCAATGCGCACCCTCGATCGCGACAATCCAGATGGGAATTTCCCCCCAACAGATTGCAGCAGACCTTAACTCAGTTTTCGATCATCGCAAATGGCCCGAAAGGAGGATAGACGTAATCAGTGGGATTCCTCGTTGCCTGTCAAAAGTAAAATTCTTGTCAAACCCCAAACCAGCCAATTCCCCGCAACCCGCACTCCCCAAAGCGAACATATTTTTCGCAAACATCTCTCACTCACCTTATGCCATCAGCTATGACAGAAACAGTGGGGCGATATGAGACAGCCGTGTAGCGACGAAGGATCTCTCACCGTGCCTCACATCAGCGCACAACCCTAACCCCCGAGCCCGTGTAAACTTGCACCATCAAAGAATTGGAGAAACCAGTTTGAAAACACTACTCATCGCCATCCTCTTGCTCGCAACCGCCAGCGTCGACGCCTCGACCAAACTAAAACTAAGCTGGAAGAATCCCAACTACTCCCCCCGCCCGCTCAAAACGATTCTTGCCCTCGGAATGAGTAACAATCTCGAGAACCGCGCCGACTTCGAAGTTGCGCTCGCGGACAAGATGGCCCGGCCCGGAATCACCACCATCGCAGGCACCGACATCCTGCTGCGCCCCACCGCCGGCCCGATCAATATGACCTACCTCAAAGAGCAGATCGCGGCCTACAAAATCGATGCCGTCGTCGTCTGCCGTTTGGTCAAGGTAAAAACCGACACCGTGGACGTGCCCGGTCAACCCTACTTCCTTCCCTACTACAACTCTTTTTACGGTTACTACGGAGCCGTTTATCCCGTCGTTTACTCCCCGGATTATCTGGTGCAGGAGAAAACCGTTCAGGTTGAAACCAACGTGTACGCCATCAACTCCTCCGAGGGCCAACTCATCTGGACCGGAACCAGTGACACCTTCGACCCCAGCTCAGCCCACCAGGTAATCAACGGACTGGTAGAGTTGGTCGTAAAGGAATTAGAGAAACTCGAAATTCTCCCAAAGCCAGCCAAGTAACAAACCGGCCGTTCCCGACCCTGAACCCGCATCGCCCCGCATTCCACCTAAAAACCCCGGGCGGGTGGCCCAGACAATTGCCTTGACTTTGTTCTCGAGGCTGCCCCGTCCAAGTTCCCGCTTGGGCAGGTGTGTTCATTGATGAGCATGACGGGGTGGCCCACCTATTCTATGCTCCGCCCATAAAGCGGTTGCCCCATCCTTGCGTTATCGAGGATGGGCAACCTCATTGTTTTTCGTTCCACGTTTTCGAATCGGAAGGGTGGGCCAGCCGCCGAGTGGATTACGGTCGCGCTTCGTAAACTATATTGAAAGGCGTCTCAGCAGCTCGGCGGAAGCGACCGAACCCGGCCGAGGTTACAACCTTTCGAATGTTTGCCTCCCCCGCCTGCGCCCCTAAGCAGAGTCCGACTTCCTGGGATCGTGAGCAAGGTGTACACAACAGTGTCGAAAAGGAGTAGTAGACTCGACCCACGGGATTCAGGTTGTCCTTTAATTGGTCATTCGCAAACGGTTCAACGATCATCCACGTGCCATCCTTGGCCAGGGATTGACGGACGTGGGCGGCAGCCCCGACTGGGTCGCCCATATCATGCAGGCAATCGAACACGGCTACGAAGTCGTAATCCCTGCCCGGGAAATCCTTCGCTTTTGACACATCGAACGTAACGCGGTCGGCGACACCCGCGTCTCGCGCGGACTCGCGGGCGGCCTCAATCGACTTGTCGTGGTAGTCGAATCCAAAGAATCGAGACTTGGGGAACGCTCTTGCCATTAATAAAGTGGAGGCACCTTTTCCGCAGCCGACGTCGGCCACTCGCGCTCCCGCCTCAAGTTTCTCTTTTACATCCTGCAACGCGGGAATCCATGCGGTGACAAGATTGGCGGCGTAGCCCGGCCGAAAGAACTTTTCGCACCCATGAAAAACGCCGTCAACATGCTCATGCCAACCCATTCCGGCGCCGGTGCGAAACGACTCTGCGATCCGTGGAACCGCTGCCAGCGATCCCAAAGCGAGTTCGAACGCCCCGGGCAGATATGCGGGGCTGTCTTCGTTCGCCAACGTGAACGCTTGTTCTTCGCTCAGGTTAAATTTATTTGCCTTTTCATCGTAGGTGACGTAGCCACCCGCTGCCTGGGAAGAGAGCCACTCGCGCAAGTAGCGCTCATCGGTCTGCGTCTTGGCGGCAAGCTCAGCCGAAGTCATAGGGCCGTCGGCGAGCGCCTTGTATAGCCCGAGCTTCTCTCCGATGACGACCATACCGGTGTGAACTGCAGCACCGAGATCAGTTACGAACCGGCCGATAAAAGCATTCAGTTTGTCCATGTCGAGCGTGGGAGCCTGAGTCGTACTCATGTCAGTTCTCTCCTTTGGCAGGTATGTTTCGGAGTGTGGGACAGCAAGAATCTAAGGCACATCCGAAGCCTGGGAACCGCCGAACGCCCGAATTTTGCGCCCGGAAGAACGCTAAGTCAAGAGGTGTCTTTCGGATATAGAGGGAGGCCTATCCAAGCTCCCGCTCGGTGGGGCTGTTTCATCGATGAGAGTATGCGGGCACCTCAAGTCCCGCATCCCGTTTTAATCTGATGTTGACCGCGACCTTGCCAGCAGGATATTATTTCTCTACGCAACCTTAGCTCATTGACAACCGAATAACTGCAAGTCCGGGGATGCCCCGGGAGGACCATTTCAGGATCTACACCAGCTAAGTCCTTATTCCGGAATATTTTGCGTGTAAGTCCTTATTCCTCAAAGATTTTGAGGGTAGTGTGGCTGTAACCCCATCATTCTAAAAGATCGAGGGGGAGGGGGGTACCCCGCTAAAGAGCTGTCCTACCCCGGAGGCCACTGCAAGTTCCTTCCGCCCAGCAGGTGAACGTGCAGGTGGAAAACGGACTGCCCGGCGCGCGGGCCGACGTTCAGCACGGTGCGGTAGCCATCCTCGATGCTCCGCTGGCGGGCTATGTTAGCGGCGGCGAGCTGGCAACGGCCGATGAGTTCGGCATCTTCGGCCAGGGCCTCCTTCAGTCCGCGAACGTGCTTTTTGGGGACGACCAGCACATGCGTCGGAGCTTGCGGGTTGATGTCGTCGAAGGCGTAGGTATGCTCGTCTTCGTAAACTTTTTTGGAAGGGATTTCCCCGCGAATGATGCGGCAGAACAGACAGTCGTTCATGACACCGTCCATAGTTCGGGATGGGAGACACGCTGCGCTGCAGCGCGCGTGTCGCCGGACGGGGAAGGCGCGTGCCTACTATACCCGATCCCAGAAAGTTTTTGCAGTGCGGTGCTGGATGCTCAACCGTTGCGCTGCAGAATTTCTCAGTCGAGTCTGACCAGAAAGATTGAACCTTGCGGAGTCTGGGTGTTGTGAGCGACCTCCTCGGCGCGCTTGCGATCGTCATCCTGCACCCGCACTCGCACCCACCAGTCGCCGACCGGACTGCTGAAGCATTGCACCTTCGCAGTCTGATAGCGGTGGGACAGATGGTCGGCTAACTTGTCCGCGGAGTGTTCTTGCCCGAATGCGCCAATCTGCACCGCCCATCGTCCACCGGTTTCGAGGGAAGACGGCGCGCGCAACACCTCGATGCGCACCATGGCGACGCCCGCCTGCCAGACATCCACCTTCTTGGCCGCCGCCTGCGAGAGATCGAGTACGCGGCCTTCGACGAAGGGTCCGCGGTCAGTGATTCGTACCAGCGTCGAGTGTCCGGTCTTCACGTTGATCACACGCACGATCGAGCCCAACGGAAGTGTTCGATGAGCTGCGGTCATGGCATGCATGTTGTAGATTTCGCCATTGGATCCGCGCCGATTGTGATACGGGCCTCCGTACCAACTGGCAAGGCCAGTCTCGACGGAAATGGGTTTAGCGTCCGCAGGAATGTGAAGCGCGTCTTCCTCGGCCTCGGTCTCGGCGTGCGAGGGTGTGGTCGTCTTAGCCGGAGCCTCGGGACTCGCGGAACTGGTTTGTGAACTAGGTTCGCTTATCGGCGGTGGAGGTGGGACATTGACCTGCGCTTGCTTGTGTCCTCCGCAGCCCGTAAGCAGGATGGAGAGGAGAAGAAGGGTGATCGCGAGGCAACCTCGGGGCTCGCGACCAGCGAGGAATGAGCAACCTATTTGTGCGGAGGCTGACCCTTCTCCATAAAGTCGGCGAGGTGGGCCAGTTTCTCCGCCGCGATCCGCAACGCCTTGGTGGAGTGCTGGCGGACCGCCGGCACCACTTCGTCGTTCAGATGAGCAATGAGTTCCGCCGTCTCTTTCTCCACTGTGGCGGCTACCTCGGCTACCGATTTGTTGATGCGCGCGGATGCCTCTTCCACCTTGCGGTTGAAGTCGTTCATGGAGTTCCTTCGATTTCTTGAGCGCGTTAACCGGCACTCGTAGATTGCGGACACCAGGCTTTGCTATTATTTCCTGCCGGGACGCGAAGGTCAACGGGGAGGCATCCCGGCGCACACTCCCGCAAACCCGACCCATCCTTTCCGGCCGTTCCGACGCTTTACAGTAAAATCGGACCATGCGGCCTCCGAACTCGCTACATAGTTTGTAGGTTTAGAGTGCGTGAAGGTTGCACGGTCTACACAGATGACCTTAGGACAAGCCTCTCGGGACATGGGCAACTCGGCTGGAAGGAGATGCTTTCGGCATCGTCTGCTGGAATGGTTTGACCGGCATAAGCGTGATTTGCCGTGGCGCCGGGACCGCGATCCGTATCGGGTATGGCTCTCGGAAGTAATGCTGCAACAAACTCGGGTGGCCGCGGTAACGGATCACTATGAGAGATTCTTGCGGCGATTTCCGAGCATTGAAAAGCTGGCTTCCGCGCGGGAATCGTCAGTGTTAGCGGCCTGGAGCGGGCTGGGCTATTACCGGCGTGCCCGGATGCTGCATGCTGCGGCAAAGAAGATTGTGAAGGAGTATGGAGGAAGGTTTCCTGGGACGGCAGAAGATTTGCGGGCTCTGCCTGGGATTGGCCGCTACACCGCGGCGGCCATTGCCAGCATTGCCTTTGACGAACCAGTTGCCGTGGTGGATGGAAACGTCGAGCGGGTGTTGCAGCGCGTGCAAGGGAAGAATCTTGCGGGCGAGGCTCTGTGGGGCGCAGCGGGAGAACTGGTGGAGCGGCATCGTCCCGGTGATTTCAACCAAGCCATGATGGAATTGGGCGCAATCATCTGTTTGCCGCGGCAGCCCCAATGTCTGCTGTGCCCAGTGTCCGATCATTGCGCGACGCGCGGAGAGCTGGATCGACCGGGAAAGGATGCTCGCCAGATGAAGCGAGAAATCTACTACGCGTTCGCTTGCCGTGACGGTTCGATATTCCTCGTCCGGCGTCCGGAGACAGCCACGCTGATGCCAGGGATGTGGGAGTTGCCGGAGATTGCCGATACCAACGGAACCGCGACGTGGTTTACCCTCCGGCATTCCATTACCGTGACCGACTATATGGTCCGCGTACTGCGAAACTCGGTGCCCAGTGGCTTGGACGGACGTTGGGTGCGGACTTCGAGAGTCAATACTCTGCCCTTGACTGGGCTCGCACGGAAAATCCTGCGGGCGGCAAGGATCATCTAAGATGGAAGATCGTGAATTGGTTTCGTAGAATCTTCGGAGGAAACAAGATGGCGGCTCTGACCGCGGGAACGTCCGCGCCGGATTTTAACCTGCAAACAATGGATGGGAAACAATTCTCTTTGCGCGAAACGCTCACGCGCGGCCCCGTGGTCGCAGCTTTCTTCAAGATCTCCTGCCCCGTTTGCCAATACACTTTCCCGTTTCTTGAGCGGATTTACAAAGCTCATGGCGGGAAGAACGTGACCATTGTCGGCGTCTCCCAGAACGAGAAGAAGGACACGGCTGCATTTGTGAAGGAGTACGGCGTGACTTTTCCGATCCTGCTGGATGACACGCACAGTTACCCCGCGTCGAACGCCTACGGCCTGACCAACGTGCCCTCCATTTTCTGGATTGGGCAGGATGGTGAGATTCAAATCTCGAGCGTGGGATGGGATCGCAAAGAGATCGAGGAAATCAACCGGAAAGCCGCGACGGTCAATGGAGACGGGGCAAAGCCGGTGTTCAGTGCGGGCGAGCAGATCGCTGATTTCCGCGCTGGTTGAGGGTCGAAGAACTAGCCCGCGGTCGCGGGCGAAGATGGGACAAAACGAGTGAAATCCGGCGGGATGTTATTCGGTGCCGGAAACCCAAACCGAAGGGACACGCCACTGGTAACGCCGCCTTTCCGCTGCTTTCCCGTACAATAAACACCTTATCCTACGTTACCTTTTCTTTTGGGGAGCTTCAGAGGGATGCGCACCAGCGTTACTGTGCTTTGCTTGCTTGTGTTCTCAAACATTGCCGCTGCGCAGGCGTCGCATAAACACGCCAAGTCTTCGCTTGATTCTGTGCGCCTGCCGGGCGCTGCCTTCGCGGCCATGCAGAAGATGGATCCCGAACGCATCCGAGCGCACGTGCGCTTCCTCTCGCATGACCTGCTGGAAGGTCGCGGTACGGGGCAGCGGGGAGGAGACGTCGCGGCAGAGTACATCGCGACTCAATTTGCTCTTTATGGTTTGAAGCCGGCGGGTGACAGCGGCAGCTACCTGCAGAAAGTTCCGATGGTCGGAATCACCCCGGCGCCGGAAACCACGTTTTCGCTGGTTTCAGCCAAGGGCACGACCGACCTCAAACCGCTCGAACAATACGTCGCTTACGACCAGACACAGCAGCCACGTTCCGATGTAGACGCTGAAATTGTCTACGTGGGTTACGGAATCGAAGCTCCCGAATATCAATGGGACGACTATAAGGGCACCGATGTGCGCGGCAAGGTTCTACTGATGCTAGTCAACGAGCCGCCCTCGGACGATGCGAATTTCTTCAAAGGGAAAGCGCTCACCTATTACGGGCGCTGGACCTATAAGTACGAAGAAGCAGCTCGCAAAGGAGCTGTGGGTGCGATTCTCATACATCAGACTGAGATGGCTAGCTATCCCTGGGAGGTCGTTCGCAACTCCAATTCCGGCGAGAAATCGTACCTCAAGTTGGATGGCTCACCGAAGCTAAAGGTCGCGTCGTGGGTTCATCTCGATGTCGCGAAACAGATAGCCGCTACTGCCGGCATGAACCTCGACAAGATGATGGCCGATGCGCGCTCCCGCGATTTTCATCCCGTGACCCTGCCGGTGAAATTGAAGGCCGACATGGTGAGCAAGATCCGTCCCTTTGAATCGAATAACGTGCTGGCCGTGCTGCCGGGATCGGATTCCAAGCTCAGGAGCGAAGTCGTGATCTATACGGCGCACTACGATCATCTCGGCATTCGTCCGGATATGCCGGGCGACAACATTTACAACGGCGCCAACGATAACGCGACCGGTTGCGGCATTCTGTTGGAAATTGCGCGCACGTACTCGGAAGCGGGGCAGCGGCCGCGCCGATCGATCGTGTTTGCGTCCGTGACGGCGGAGGAGCAGGGTTTGCTTGGCTCGGAGTATCTGGGCAAACATCCGCCGGTTCCAGCGGGCAAGATCAGCCTTGATCTGAACTATGACGACGTGCCACCTTTGGGCTCACCCGAGGAAGTGGAGGTTTCTGGAGCGGAACGCACGACGTTCTATCCCGAGGTCCAGGCCATGGCAAAAATGTTTCGCTTAGCGATTCGTCCGGACTCGCGTCCGGAGGCCGGACACTACTATCGCTCCGACCACTTCAGCCTGGCCCGCGTGGGCATTCCCTCGTTTTCGATTAACGAAGGCACAAAATATAAGGGACACGATGCTGCCTGGGGTGTGCAACAGGCCGAAGAGTTCACCTCGAAACACTATCATCAGCCGAGCGATGAATATCATCCGAGCATGGATTTCACTGGGGATGCAGCGATGGCGCGATTCGGATTTGTCCTGGGCTGGGAAGCCGCATCCCAAACTAAATTAGTGGGCTGGCAAAAGGGCGATGAGTTTGAGCCGGCGCGGATCAAGAGCTCCGCTGGCGGCGAGTAGCGGCTACGGAAATCCGTTCAGCTTGCCATCGTCTTGAGATTGGGGCTGAGGGTTAGGGTCGGTTCCGTGACTTGCTGAACGTCGTCCGCAGTCAAGCTAGGCGCGACCTCTTCCAGCACCAAACCCGCAGGCGTCACTTGAATGACAGCCATCTCCGTGACAATCGTATTTACCACTCTCACTCCGGTGAGCGGCAGCGTACACTTCTTCAGGATTTTAGGCTGAAGATCTTTAGTCGTGTGCTCCATGGCGATAATTACACGGCGGGCGCCCGCCACCAGGTCCATCGCGCCGCCCATGCCTTTCACCATTTTTCCGGGGATCATCCAGTTGGCCAGGCTGCCTTCCTCATCGACTTCCATGGCGCCGAGAACACTCAGGTCGATGTGACCGCCGCGGATCATGGCGAATGAGTCCGCGCTCGAAAAATAAGCCGTGCCTAGCATTTCGCTGACGGTTTCCTTGCCCGCGTTGATAAGGTCGGAATCCTCCTGGCCCTCGACTGGGAAGGGTCCAATGCCCAGCATGCCATTTTCACTTTGTAGAATCACATCGATACCGAGAGGAACGTAATTGGCCACGAGCGTGGGCATGCCGATGCCGAGATTGACGTAGAAGCCGTCACGGAATTCTTGTGCGACGCGCTTTACGATGCGCTCGCGCTTTTCGACGTCTTTGCCGGGTTTGTGCATGGTGGTTAGTCGTTGGTCGTTCGTCTCTGGTCGTTGGGGCATTAGCGTTGGGCAAGCCTGACTTCCGTCGATGTTGCCAACGACCAGCGACGAATGACCTACGACACCTTTCTTACTGTTCTTTTTTCGATTCGCTTCTCGTATATCTCGCCCTGAAAGATTCGATTCACGTAGACACTTGGTGTGTGAATCAGGTCGGCTTCCAGTTCACCAACCTCGACCAGGTGCTCGACTTCGGCGATCGTTATCCTGGCGGCCGCGGCCATCATCGGATTGAAATTGCGGGCCGTCTTTCGATACACGAGGTTGCCCCACCGGTCGCCCTTCCAGGCTTTCACCAGTGCGAAGTCCGCTTTCAGCGCGTGTTCCATGACGTACATGCGACCGTCGAATTCGCGCGTCTCTTTGTTCTCGGCAACGAGCGTGCCGACTCCCGTGGGAGTAAAGAAGGCGGGAATGCCAGCGCCGCCCGCCCGTATGCGCTCCGAGAATGTTCCCTGCGGTACCAGATCCAGCTCGACCTTGCCCTGCAGGACCATCTGTTCCAGCAGCTTATTTTCGCCGACGTAAGTTCCGATGTGTTTGCGAATCTGCCCTGCCGCGAGCAGAAGGCCCATGCCAAAGCCATCCACGCCGACGTTGTTGCTCATAGTTGTCAGATTCTTTACGCTCTTGCGGACGAGCGCGCGGATCAGATTCTCCGGGATACCGCAGAGCCCGAAGCCGCCAACCATGACAGTGGCGCCATCAGAGATATCGCGTACCGCTTCGTCGGCATTGGCAACGACCTTATTCATGAGAAAAAAGATTCTAAATGAGAATCGGGTCGGTGAGCCATCGGAGTCTGCGCCAGATCTGCCCACTCAACTATTCAATCCAGTCTGTTTCTTCTTTGCCAGGCCAGCCTTTCGCAACTGGTGAGCGCGTTCGAACTCCGCCGCCAGTTCACGGGTGTCGAGATTTTCGCGGATGTGGGCCAGATGCTGCTCCAGCTTCAGCAGCGCGTTGCGAATATTCGTCTTGTTGGTCAGAGCAATATCGCGCCACATGGAATAGGGGCTGCCCGAAATCCGCGTCATCTCACGCAACGCGCGGCCACCGGCCTCGAGCAGGGGAGCATCTTCACCGTATTCGTCAACCAACGAGCCGGCCAGTGCAGTTGAAATCATTTGAGGTAAATGACTGATCCATGCGCAGAGCTGGTCATGTTCTTTAGCCTCCATGCTCGCAATGCGCGCCCCAATTTTCTCTACCCACTCCAAATATTCTCCGCTCAAATCGTCATAGACTTTCTGTCCCGGCACGGGAGTAACAAACCAGGCAGCCCCCTGAAAGAGATCGGGATCAGCAAATTCGACGCCAGACTGTTCTTTTCCGGCCATGGGATGCGCGGCGAGAAAACGAACGGCGGTGCTTTTGCGGAAGACTGCCTTCGCTCGCTCCAAGACTTCTGCCTTGGTGCTGCCGACATCCGTGAGCAGAGTCTTAGGAGGCAGCGCAGGACCGAGTCGCTCGATCAAATCGATAATGCCGCTGACTGGTGTTGCGAGAACGATGATCTGGCTTCCGCGAACCGCGTCAGGGGGATTTGTGTGGCCGCTGTCAATCGTGCCCTTGCTCCGCGCACGCTCGAGAACAGGTGCTCGATCGCAGCCAATGATGCGTCCGGCGAACCGGTGCTTCTTGAGCGCCAGGGCGAGCGATCCGCCAATCAGGCCAGTGCCGATGATCGTAATTTGGCGAATGGGCATAAACCATTTTCAGCACAGAGACACAGAGGCACAGAGACGGCAAAGTATAGAGGCAAAGGGGCTGAAGGTTCCAGTGTCAAACCATTCTTTTTTCTTCTCTGTGCCTCTGTGTCTCTCTGGTGAGCTTTCTTCCAATGGTCAATCAAATCACGCGATCTTGCGGCCTACGGCGGGCGCGATCATGCGCAACTGATCCATCAATTCGGAAAATTGATCGGGATAGAGCGACTGAGCGCCATCCGATAGTGCTTTGTCGGGGTCATGATGCACTTCAATCAAAAGCACGTCCGCGCCAGCGGCTACGGACGCCCGCGCCATGGGCGCGACTTTGTCGCGAATTCCCGTGCCGTGCGACGGGTCCGAAGCCATGGGCAGGTGCGAGAGCTTATGAATGATCGGAATAGCCGATATGTCCAAAGTGTTTCGAGTGTAAGTCTCGAAGGTGCGAATGCCACGCTCGCAAAGAATTACATCGTAGTTTCCACCAGCCATGATGTACTCGGCGGAGAGGAGCAACTCCTCCAAAGTCGCAGCAATGCCACGTTTCAGCAGCACCGGCTTCTTGACTTTGCCCAACTCGCGCAGCAAATTGAAATTCTGCATGTTGCGCGCGCCCACCTGGAAGATGTCCACGAAAGGCAGCATAATGGCAATTTGCGAGATCTCCATGACCTCGCTGATCACCAGCAACCTGAAGCGGTCGCCTGCCTCGCGCAAGAGTTTTAGAGCCTCCAAACCGAGTCCCTGGAAAGAATAAGGAGAACTGCGGGGCTTGAAGGCGCCTCCACGAAGCGCGCGAGCCCCAGCTTTTGCCACGCGCTCGGCGGTGGCAAAAAGCTGATCGCGCGATTCCACCGAGCACGGGCCGGCCATCACAACGACTTGCTCGCCGCCGATTTTCAATCCGTTAGCAAACTCGACCACCGTGCCCTGCGGCCGGAAACTTCGTCCTGCAAGCTTGTAGGGTGCACTGATGCGGTGAACGTGTTCGACTCCAGACAAGACTTCGAGATTGCGAATATCAAAATCGACTCGCGCGCCGACTGCCGCCACCACGGTTTGGCGCGCTCCGGTCGATCGATGCACGGAGAAACCCATCCCAATCAGGTGTTCCACCACTTGCTGGATCTGGTCTTCCGTTGCCGATTCTTGCATTGCGACAATCATAGGAAGTCGTTGGTCGATGGTCGTTGGCCGTTAGTCTTTGGTTTTTCGCCAACGACCAGCGACCAATGACCGTTCAGTCATTCACCTCGGAATCCAACTCCGTATCACCCGGAACTTGGCTCGCTGCCCGCTGAGGTGCGATCTCCTCCTGCTGAATCTGGCGCATGATGTCCATGATGCGCTCGTAAATGCAGAGCAGATCGCGATCCGGCAACGGCCCTTGATTGAAGCTTCGCACATTGTCGAATACGGTCCGCTCACGATCCGGTTCATAGATGGGCATACCAATGCCGCGTTTCAATTTGCCGATTTCGTGGGCAGCCTGGGCTCGCTGGCTCAGCAACTCCACCAGTCGGCGGTCAAGTTCATCGATTTTCTTGCGCCAGTCGGAAATGTCCATAAAAGCTTACTTGGTCGTTGGTCGATACTCGTTGGTCGTTAGCTGTCCGCTTGTACTCAGCTTTGAGTGTTTCGTCATTGTACGAACGACCAACGACTATCGACCAACGACCAACTGTTTTATAAATTCTGCCACAGAAGCGGCTTCCTTGCCGGGATTACGTTCGATGGTCTCAACAATGGCGCTACCCACCACGGCAGCATCAGCGAATTCTCCCACTGCCGCGAATTGCTCGGCAGTGGAAATGCCGAAGCCGACGGCAATGGGCAACTTGGTGTACTTGCGGACGCGACGAACCAGTTCGCGCGCGTCGTCAGGCAAATGCTGGCGGGTTCCGGTTACGCCGGTGCGCAAGACCGCATAGACAAATCCGGCCGAAGCTTCTGCGATGCGCTTCAGTCGTTCGTCAGTGCTAGTGGGCGCCGCGAGGAATACAGTGGCCAATTCGTTTCGCCGCATTTCACGCAGGTAGTCGCCCGCTTCTTCCACGGGTAGATCCGTCAGCAGTGCTCCGTCAACTCCTGCATGGCGCGACACCTTGCAGAATTTTTCGAGACCCATACGCAGGATCGGATTCAAATACGAAAAGATGATCAGCCCGGTCGACTGTGCGTGCTGTCGTACCTCCGCAGCCAACTTCAGCACCTCGGGTAGTGTCGTAGCGTGCTGGAGAGCCCGCTGGCTGGCGCGCTGGATGACCGGGCCATCCGCAACCGGATCACTGAAGGGCACACCAAGTTCAATCACATCGGCACCCGCATTAATCGCAGCCATCACGACATCCCGCGTCGTTGCCAGGTCGGGATCGCCGCAGGTGACGTAGGCCACCAGCGAAGGACGAGTTGGGAAAGAAAGAGGCATGATTTGAAGAATCGACCTAGCAGTCCAGGTCCAGATTCTCCCTCAAGATTCCTATATCTTTATCTCCCCGCCCGGAGACATTCACGATCACGATTTCCGACTTTTTCATCCTGGGTGCGCGCTTGATCACTTCTGCCACTGCGTGCGCTGACTCGAGCGCCGGAATAATGCCCTCGGTCCGAGCTAGAAGGGTGCAAGCGTCGAGCGCTTCCGCATCGGAGGCTGAAACGTATTCCGCCCGGCCCGAATCGTAAAGCGCGGCGTGTTCCGGCCCGATCGAGGGATAGTCCAGCCCGGCTGAAACGGAATGTGTATTCGCCACCTGCCCCGCGGCGTTCTGCAGCAGGTAGGAATAAGTTCCTTGCAGCACGCCCGGCGAGCCGCCGCGAAAGCGGGAGGCGTGTTCGCCCAAGCCTTCGCCTCGTCCACCGGCTTCGACGCCGACGAAATTTACCCGCTTGTCCTTGATGAACTCATAAAAGATGCCAATGGAATTCGAGCCGCCGCCAACGCACGCAACGATCGCCGTAGGAAGCTTGCCTTCAGCTTTCAGGATCTGCGTGCGTGCTTCGCGGCCAATGACTCTATGAAAATCGCGCACCATCGTCGGATAGGGATGCGCCCCGAGCACGCTGCCCAGAAGGTAGTGCGTCGTACGTACGTTGGTGACCCAATCACGCATTGCCTCGTTGATCGCATCTTTCAGGGTGCGCGAACCAGAGTCTACGCCGCGCACTTCGGCTCCGAGCAACCGCATGCGAAACACGTTGAGTTCCTGGCGGCGCATGTCCTCGGTGCCCATGTACACTACGCATTCGAAACCGAGCAGCGCGCAGACCGTAGCCGTGGCGACGCCGTGTTGTCCGGCGCCGGTTTCGGCGATGATGCGGCGCTTGCCCATGCGTTCGGCCAGCAGCCCCTGCCCCAGGCAGTTGTTGATTTTGTGCGCGCCGGTGTGAAGAAGATCTTCACGCTTGAGATAAATCTTTGCGCCGCGAAGCTCTTGTGTGAGCCGGCGGGCGAAAAACAATGGCGTCGGCCGGCCGGCGTAGGTCCGCAGAAGTTCATCCAGACGCAGTCGGAATCCGCGGTCGAGTTTCGCCTTATCGTAAGCGCGCTCCAATTCCTCAAGCGCAGCCATCAGCGTCTCGGGTACGTAACGTCCTCCGTAGACACCGAAGCGTCCCTTGGCAGGAGCTTTGGTGGAATTTCTGTTCTTCACCAGAGTCGCGGTTGCCATCTTCCTATACGAGCCCCTCCGCTTGTCGAACGGCGGCGACAAACGCCCGGACCTTTTCTGCATCTTTCTTCCCCAGTCTCGATTCAACGCCCGAGGAAACGTCCACGCCCCAGGGATGTAAATGCGTTAACGCCTCCGAAACATTCTCAGGAGTGAGGCCGCCTGCAACCACCACATTAAATTTCATTCTCATCGCTGCCACGGCTGGTTCGGTTTGTTTCCAGTCGAAGGTCATACCCGTGCCACCCGGCTGTTCGCTCGTGCCGGAGTCGAGGAAAATGCCGCTGATGAAGTTTTCGGCGGTGTTGAACCATGCGAAATCCCTATATGCGTTCTCGTTAAAAAACCAACTCGCAGGCAGTGCGACATACTTTCTTGTTTGGGACAAGACTCTCTGCTCAGGCAGAGATTGATAGCGGTTTCGCGGATCAACGTGAAGTTGTATCGCAGTCAGGCCAACCCTCTCAGCCATACTTTCCATATGATCCGCGGATTCGTTCACAAAAACGCCCACCTTCTCGAGTTCCGACGGCAAAAGCTCCACGATCCTGCGCGCCGCGTCGGGATCAATGTTTCGCGGACTCTTTTCATAAAAGACGAATCCCAGGGCATCCGCGCCCGCTTCAGCTGCCGTAAGCGCATCCTCGAGATTCGTAATTCCACAAATCTTTACCCAGGTCATGAAAAGCAGTTCTCTGTCCCGGTTGCCAGTTCTCAGGTCCAGCTTCACTTTCTGATTGACTCATGAGACTCGCGTTCCGCGTCCGTCAGAAGCGTTCTTAACGCCTCACCGGGCGATTTCGCCTTCATCAAACATTCACCGATCAAGAATGCCTGATACCCAGACGCGCGTAAGCGGGCGATATCAGCTCCGCTGCGGATCCCGCTCTCCGCCACACGCAGAACGCTCTCGGGCAGCAAGTCTGCTAAGCGAAACGCTGCTTCGAGATCAACCTTGAAGGTTTTCAAGTCGCGGCTGTTGACGCCAATCAGTGTGCACCCGGCGTCCACGGCACGGTGCAATTCCTCTTCGTCATGCACCTCGCTCAAAACATCGAGACCGTGTTCGCTGGCCCGCGTTGCCAACATCTTCAATTCGGCTTGCGACAGCGCAGCGACAATCAGCAGAACAGCGTCAGCGGCGTTAGCTCGGGCTTCCAGCAACTGGAATTCGTCGACGATGAAATCCTTGCGCAGGCAGGGCAACTTTGTGCTCGTCGATGCACGTTGCAGATTTTCCAACGACCCCTGAAAAAATTTCGTGTCAGTCAACACCGACAAGGCTGCCGCGCCGGCACGTTCGAGTTCTAGCGCGAGACTTGCCGCATCGAACTCGGAACGGATGAGTCCGCGGGAGGGCGAGGCCCGCTTCAGTTCTGCGATTATGGCTATGCCGTCCCGGCTCGCCGATTCCAAACTGCAGCGAAAGCCACGCGGAACATGCTCCGCAGCCTTCCGGTCAAGTTGGCGCAGGTCCGCAATAGGCTTGGTTTCTGCGACCCTTCGCCGGGTTGCGGCAACGATCTGATCTAGGCTGGCAGCCATGTAAGTCGCAACAATTATACGGGAGGGGTATCGAATCCTATGTCAACGGCTCGTCAAAACAGAATCCAGCAAGCTAGGATGAAAGAAAGGAAGCCTTGGTGCCATCGAAGGGACTCGAACCCCCACACCCTTGCGGGTACATGGACCTGAACCATGCGCGTCTGCCAATTCCGCCACGATGGCAAAAAGTGATTCGATTGCGGGGCGACCCTTGCAGGCCACCTTTCAGGAGAGAACCACAGTAATATTCTACAGGGGCATCGCTGCCTGTCAAACCTGTCAGCCGTTGTCAGCATTCCGAAACGTCGGTTCCAAACCCGTGCGCCTTGAGTCGCAAAACTCGACCCAATCCTGAAGCCCGTAGTCCGAACCGCTACCCTTCCAACTTTGCCGTCATCGTGATGTTCGCCTTGAGTACTTTCGACACAGGGCAACCACTCTTGGCGTTCTCGGCAGCCTTCTGGAATGCGGCCTGGTCAGCATTGGGTACTCGCCCGACAACATCCAGATGAACGGCGGTGATCGTCCATCCAGAATCAAGTTTTTCCATGGTGAGCGTAGCTGTGGTCTCGATGCTGGAGGCCGTCAGATTGGCTCCGCCCAACTGCCCGGATAGCGCCATGGAGAAGCACCCGGCATGGGCCGCCGCAATCAACTCCTCGGGATTCGTGCCAGGGGTATTTTCGAAGCGTGTGCTAAAAGAATAGGGCGTGTTGTTCAGAACGCCGCTGGCCGACGATACGGCACCCTTGCCATCCTTCAGTCCGCCCTTCCAAACCGCGCTTGCCTTGCGTTGCATTTTTCTCTCCTCAAATTATGTAATCAATGCCTAGCCATTGTAGATCGAACCGAGGAAGGTGTCAGTTCGTCGAAAGCTCTTGCCCTGGGCATTTGGTCCGCGAGGATTGAAATGCTAGGCGCCGACGCCAAATGCGCATCCGGTTCGCTCAGTAGAAGTCGGAACAGCTCAGATAGAAACCGCAGCACGGACAACTCAGTTTGCAGCGATGCTCCTGCAACTCAGTCGAACAGGTCGGGCAGGAGCGCAAAGTTGCTGCACAATCGAACGCAGTCATGCCATTCGACCGCTTAGAAGCTTCGAAAACTTTTGGGCTGGCGGGCTCGCTCATGCTCAAGGAAATTATCCGGAGAAACGACCGCCGCGCAATTACAGTTCGAGGTTCCTATGCAACCTTTGAGTCTTCGCCGAGTTTGACTTCATGATCCTTGACATCACGCTCGACGATTGGCACGTTGCTGCTCCAGGATTCCCCCACAATCCGCCACGCACCCAGGCGCCGCCAGGCCCGCAGGAATGTCCCGGCGTCGGCGATGGTTGTGTTTCGCAGTTCCATCGAAACGGAGTAGCGGCCCATTTCAATGGCCATGTCGCCCGAGTAGTCCACGCGTGTGGTCTCAAAGCGCAGATTCTGGTATCCCGCGTCGCCGTACTGCCGCAGCAAACGTTCGATCCCCTTCGATCCCTGCGACGACTCACGATGCGAAAGCATCAACACGCCATCGGAAGCGAACAACGCCGCCACCTGGTCATAGTTGCCGGTGTTGAATGCCGTGCAAAAGTCCTGGGTGAGTCCGCGAATAATTGACTCGACATCGAGCAGAGGGCTGGGTCCAGCAACGCTGCTACTGGGGGGCCGGTACATCGAACTACCTCCTGGGGGGAACAGGATACAAATTTCGCACATCGCAGACCAGCTCGACGAAGAGCCAATCGACGCATGAGCTGCATTGTAGCGCAAAAACCGGGCTGGAAAAGCTCGAAGTTTTCCTCTGCCCGCAGAGGCTTCAAAACAACACAGTTTGCCCGCTAGCGAAACTCCCAATCTTTCATACGTGGGATTATGATGATCTGGGCTGAGTTACCTGAAACTCGAACCCTCAGCAGAGGCGGCGACGATGATGTACTTCGAACAGTTTTACCTCGGCTGTCTGGCACACGCTTCCTACATATTGGTATCACGGGGCGAAGCTCTTGTGGTCGATCCTCAGCGAGATGTGGACATCTACTTGAAAGCCGCAGAGGAGCACGATGCAAAGATACTCCACATCTTTGAAACTCATCTGCACGCCGATTTCGTTTCCGGACATAAAGAACTTGCGGCGCGTACCGGAGCCACAATCTATATCGGGGCTCGCGCCAGCGCCAAGTTTCCTCACGTCGCTGTGCAGGATGGCTTCGAACTGCAAATAGGCGGGGTGCATCTCAAGGTGCTGGACACCCCGGGACACACGCCCGAAAGCATCTGCCTTCTAATCACGGATGAAGAAAAGTCGCCCGAGCCGTGGGCGGTGTTGACCGGCGACACGCTTTTCCTGGGCGATGTCGGACGACCGGATCTCTCGAAGACGCACTCACCAGCGCAGTTGGCAGCCTTGCTCTACGACAGCTTGCACCAACAACTGCTCACGCTCGCGGATGAAGTGCTCGTCTACCCGGCGCACGGAGCCGGCTCGCTCTGCGGACGCAACATGCGCGCCGAGCGCTCATCCACCATCGGTACGGAGCGGCTCACCAATTACGCGCTGCAGATAAAGAACAAGGAAGAGTTCATTCGCCAGTTGATCGCCAACTTGCCTTCGCGTCCCGAATACTTTCTGCAGGATGCCGAAATCAATCGCGAGGGCGCGACCCCGCTCTCCGACCTCCCCGAACTACCCTCGATTTCTGCTCCGGAGCTGACGTCCATGTTGGACGAGGGAGTAGTCGCACTCGACGTTCGGACAGGTGACGAGTTTGCTCAGGGACACGTACCCGGCTCGATCAACATTGCTTTGTCAGGACAGTTTGCCTCCTGGGCAGGAACGGTGCTGGGCTTGTCTGCGCGTCCGGTGCTGATCGCGGATTCTCCCGAACATCTATCAGAAGCGCGGCTTCGGTTGGCGCGAGTGGGCATTGAAGATGCGCGTGGATATTTGAACGGCGGCATCGGAGCCTGGAAACAAGCGGGATTCGTGCTCGCCGAGTTGCCTCAGATCACGGCGCAAACTTTGCTTGATCGCCTGCAAGCTCACGCGTGCCAAGTCCTGGATGTCCGCCGCGAAACCGAGTGGCACGCTGGGCACATCGAAGGCGCGGCCTGGTGGCCTCTCGACAATTTCAAGGTTTCTCCACCAGAGATCGACCGCGACCAGCTCATTGCGGTTCATTGCAAGAGCGGATATCGCAGCATGATCGCGTGCAGCCTGCTGCAGCGAGCCGGGTTCCAATACATCGCCAATGTGATCGGCGGCTTTGATGCCTGGCAACAGGCAGAGCTTCCGGTCCAGAATGAGACCGCAGTCGAAGCATGAACCGAGGTGGTTGCAAGGCCTCCCACGCTCAACGGACAGCGGCATGATCAGCTTGATGAATGGTTCGTGGGACGCGACCTCGGGTTCAAATACCTGAAGGGACATACGATGATCGTCGTCCCAGTTGACGGGCTAGCTCCAGAGTCCATCGCCCAGCTCCTGCAAAGCTCCCGACACGGCTTTTACAAGGGGGATGTGTGGGATGCATGCACCGCCGCGTTGTGGCAGGAGATAGGCAATCGCATGATCCAGCAATGGGAGCAAGGTGTCGCGCATTCGCTTAAGGCGGCCTGAGCAAACTGCCGGCTCTTCTAAGTCAACTCTGCTCCTGCGCCCCCACGGCGCGGGACACGCTCGCAACCGTATCGGAGGCTTCGGCTGTTGTCCCAATTGGCTGAGGATCGCTCCACTGCCTCAGATTCTGTTGTTAAGAATCATGACTCTATCCATTCAAGCGCAATCTTACAGCCTTGGGTCCACCGGCTCACTCTCCAAAGCTAGGACGCCAAAAACGCACTCGTGAACTCGGCGGAGGGGTTCTTTGTGTACGAATCGCTCCAGTGCTTCCAGTCCCAGGGCGAACTCACGAAGGGCAAGCGATCGTTTTGTGCCGAGGCCCCGGCTCTTGAGGCGCTCTAAATTTTCGGGCAACGTGTATTCCGGCCCGTAGATAATCCGGAGGTATTCTCGTCCTCGAACTTTAACGGCAGGTTGCGCCAGCCCTTTCCGTCCCTTCGTTACAAACTCCAACGGCTTTACGACCATACCCTCGCCGCCGCTTGCCGTCAGTTCTTCCCACCACTGGATTCCTTTCTCTTGATCCGCTTTGTCGGTGAGATCCACAACTCGGAATGGCGTCGCGAGCAACAGATCAGGATCAGCGTCGCAGATTCTGGCAAGTGTCTCCATATGCCACACATGGTCATGCGCGGTGTGCACGCCTGACTCGCTCGCGAGTACGTGAAAAGGAGCGAGCTTCAGACCGGCCAGAGATTCTACAGGCCAACAATATCGGCGATATGCCTCGACATAAAGGTGAGCAGCTTCTTCCCGCTGCTGGAATCGTTCTGCCAGAGCGGCGATTTCAGGATTGCCCGCCGCCGCTCTCAAAGCGGTGATGGCCGCGGGCAAGGCGGCTCTCGCCGCTGCCCCGGTTGGAGCATATTGCTGTCGCAGCAATTCTTGTGCTTTCGCCGACCAGGGCATCAATTCGCAGTCAAGACAAACCCAATCGGTTTTCAGACTCTCCCAGATGTCGGCCGTCTCCACTGCATGGCGAACTCGCTCCAAGAACTGAGATTCCAACGTCGTGTCGGTGAAGAACCGCCGTCCTGTTCGTGTGTAGCAGGCTCCGGATTCTCCTTCCATAATCCCGAACCGCTTCCGGGCAGAATCTGCATCACGGCAGATCACAACTATCGCACGCGACCCCATGTGCTTCTGTTCGCACACAACTTTGTGCACGCCTTCGTGCAGATAGTAAGCGAAGGCATCCTCAGGGTGTTCAAGCAGCCCGTCGCGCCTACTGGTCTCGCATGGAGACATCGTGGGTGGCAGGTAGATGAGCCATTTTGGATTCGAGGCAAATCGGCTCATCACCTCCAACGCGGTGATGGCGTTCTCTTCGCGAATTGTGATGGTTCGGTTTAGGCGTGTGTTGATGATGCGTTTGCCGATTACATCCTCGATGTCCAGCAGATCATCCAGTCGCTGTTGGGCGGTCAGCGCGGGCGCACTCGTTGCTTCGGCCAGGAACGGTTTTACCGATTCGTAATAGGTGTGCAGCGCTGGCACCGACACGAGTTCACGTTCGGGGTAGCGCAGTGCGGTCAGTTTGCCCCCGAACACGCACCCGGTGTCTATATTGATCGTGCGGTTTAGCCATTCGGGCTCTGCTATTGGCGTATGCCCGTAAACGACCATGGCGGTGCCTCGATATTCGGCGGCCCAGTTGTAACGTACGGGGAGGCCGTAATCGTCAGTTTCTCCCGTTGTCTCGCCGTAAAGAGCAAAATCGCGTACCTTGCCCGATCCACGCCCCTGCATTTCCTCCTTCATGCCGGCGTGTGCGACCACAAGTCTCCCATCGTCGAACACGTAGTGGCTGACCAGGTCGTCGAGAAACTTGATCACAGCTTGCTTGAACTCGGGGCTCTCTTTGTCGAGCTGCTGAACTGAGTCGGCGAGCCCGTGCGTCAACTGTACATCGCGGCCTTTTAGTTTCCGCATCAATTTCATGTCGTGATTTCCGGGAACGCACAATGCCGTTCCTTCAGCAACCATTCTCATGACCAGACGTAAAACGTCAGGAATCTTGGGCCCGCGATCGACAAGATCGCCGACGAAGACTGCTTTCCGTCCATCTGGCGGAGTTGCCTTTGGTCCATCCGATCCGTTTTCGATTTTGTAGCCAATTTGCGCCAGCAGCGCGGTTAGCTCGTCGTAACAGCCGTGTATGTCCCCAAAGATGTCGAAAGGCCCGTGCTCGTGTTTCAGATTGTTCCAAAGAGGCTGACGCACGATGCTGACCGACGAGACCTCTTCCGGAGTGGACAGAGTGAAAACATGCCGGAACCCTTCCCGCTCCAATCCCCGCAGTGACCTCCGCAGTTGTTGCGATTGGTTTCTAACCACGTGCGGACCGAATTGCCGGTCAGGTCGGTTCTGGTTACGTTCATGGCATAGCTTCTCCGGTAGGTTGAGCACGATGGCGACCGGGAGGACATGGAATTCGCGAGCGAGAGCGACCAGCGGCTTACGTGCCTCTGGTTGAACATTTGTGGCGTCAACGACCGTGAGGCGTCCTGCAGCGAGTCTCTTCCGCTCTATGAAGTGCAATACCTCGAATGCATCTTTTGTGGCGGCCTGGGCGTTTTCATCGTCTGATACAAGACCACGGCAGAAGTCCGACGACAGCACCTCGGTGGGCTTGAAATGAGCCCGAGCAAAGCTGGACTTACCGCAACCAGAGGGACCGATCAGAACGACGAGCGAGAGTTCAGGGATCGTTATGGTCACAGACTGAAGACCCCCATCTGAGTGGGCGCGCCGACTTGAGGATCTTCTTCTCCCACCGGCAAAAACCGAACCGAATATCCAAAGCGCCCGGAGATTCGGCCCGACCATTGTTGGAACTGTTCCCGAGTCCACTCGAATCGATGATCCTTGTGGCGGAACTGGCCCGCTGGCAGAGTGTCGAACTTCACGTTGTATTCGGCGTTGGGCGTGGTCACTACGATCGTTCTTGGGTGCGCTGCCTCGAAAAGCACTCGCTCGAATGCAGCCAATCGCGGCGCGTCTAGATGTTCGATTACTTCCACGACCGTCGCCGCATCGTATCCGGATAAACGATTGTCGCGATACATCAGCGAACCGTGCATCAGTTTCAGCCGTTCTTTTTGTTTTGTGGGCATTCGGTCCAGTTTCAAACGTTGACTCGCAATTTCGAGGCTTCGATAGGAGACATCCATGCCTACGATCTCGGTGAACGACTTCTCGTCCAACAACACCCGCAGGAGCTTTCCTTCTCCGCAGCCCAAATCCAAGACACGTTTCGCTTCTGCTGATCGCAGCACCGCAACGACGGCTCCCATCCGTTGTTGCCACAGGCGGATCGGTTCCTCCATCTTCGTTTCTTGTTCAGCGTGAGCTTCCTCAGCCGCATCAGGATCAAGATTGTCTTCCTCTGTCAGCCTGGCGAGTGCCTCTCGTGCAAGTTGCCTCTGTCGTGGCAAATAGCGCTTTACGATTGTTTCTTTGTGAGGGTGCGAGCCAAGCCAACCTTCTCCTTTACGCAGCAGCTTCTCAACTTCATCTTGGCCTATCCAATAGTGTTTCTCTGCGTCGAGTACCGGCACCAGGACATAAAGATGATTCAGGAGATCCTGTAAACGGAACGTCCCAGCCAAGGTCACCGAGTAGTAAGGTCCCTCGCCCCATTCAGGAAACTTCTCGTCGAGCGGGTGCTGCCGCGCCACCACTCTGTACCCAAGAGGCTCAAACAATTCTCGAATCAACCCTTCGCCCGCTCTGCAGGCCATAACGGTCAGGTTTGCAGTTAATGGAATAGGCAGGTCGGCCAATTCCTGCCTGCCTTTGCTACGCCCCGACATCGCTGTCCCAAAAGCTCGACCCATCGCGACGCTCAGAAAAGAAGAGAGCACATAAGGCCGATCGTTGACATACTGATCGAGCGTCCCACCCTCATGCTGTCCCCGCTTCCCACGAACCAGCCCTACCGGATCGACATCGAGCAATAGGGCCGCCGTGCACCTCTCCGTAGTCGCTTCCGGATAGAAGATGTATGCTTTGCCAAACGAGAGATCGAACGAATGTATCTTTGACGGGTTTTTATGAAGCAGGTACCCCAAGTCCGTTGCCGGTTTATGCGTAGTTGTAAGCGTCAGCAGCATTGTCGAATTATACGGTCCTAATCTCTAGCTCTGGCGCTACGCGGTGGGTCCTGCCAACGCGCCGCGAAACGTTGTAACATCACGGATAGAGCGGTTTAGCTGCTGGGCCAAATTGGATTCGTTGGCAATAATGGTAGAATCCTGTGCGGGTGCCCCGTTTGGGAACTTGGTTGTGGGACCAATTAAGTCCGAGAACGAGCCGCAGCGTTTCATCGGCAAAGTGAGGTTGGGCTGTGCAAATCCTCGAAAAGCGGCGCACGTTGTTACACAGTTTTACATTTGTTGTTTGGAGGAAGAAAGAATAGAAACAGAGAACTATATGTAAAATCAATCACTTCCACGAAGTGCCGGGATGGCGGAACTGGCAGACGCAGCGGACTCAAAATCCGCCGGGCTTCGGCCCTTGGGGGTTCGACTCCCCCTCCCGGCACCAGCCTTCTGATTCTACGATAACTTACGTCCAACCACTGACGTATCCTACCGCAGCCTACCCTTTGAACAACGCTTGCTGTGCGGGACACCAGAGGGAACCGCATGGCAAACAGGCAAGTCACAATTTGGCGTTACGCCAAAACCGACGGGGCATGGAAATATCACAAGCCGACTTACGGTCGCAACAACAAAATCAAGCCGGAAGGCGGCGCGTACTACATCCGATGGCGCAACGGCTCGAAAATGGAGTGGCAGCGCTGCCACAGTGCAGCGAATGCGGAACAAGTATGCAGGCGTTGTCAGTCGATGCTTACCGCACAGGCATATGGCATCGTCAGGCAACGCACCCGATATACGCGGCGTTACAACACCAGAATTGCCGGTGGCGGATACGCTGTCGGCGTGGCTCGATGAGATCCTGAGGCCCGTAATTCCTCTTCTTAGGTCTCTCGGGCAACTTGGACTTCATTCAGGTGTTCTCCCCATCTCATCCAGGAGGTCGTACCGAAAGTCTTTTGCGCTTCAATTTATCATCGCCGAAACATGGTTTCGAGGTGGAAGGAAGTTGAGAAGTACTTTAGAATCAATTTTGCTAGTCATGTCGGGGCGTAGCGCAGCCTGGTAGCGCACCTGCCTTGGGCGCAGGGGGTCGTAGGTTCAAATCCTATCGCCCCGACCAATAACTTTTGACGCGTTCCATTCACCTATTGATCCCTGCCTTTTGATTTGTCTACATTCGGAGTGCATGCTATTTAGCTTCGGGTTGCTTGGGGGTTTGAAATACTGCGCGCGAGATCCTTCGCCCCGCTGGTGAAAGCGCGGGGCTTCAGGATGACCCACCCTTTAAGATTTCAATGAACTTTTGAGAGTCGGGATCGCTCCCCTAAGAGAAGAGCGACTGCCGACTCCTCGGCTTCGGTGTTACTTCTTGAGCAGGCTGGTGTGGCTGGCTACGCATTCCCATTTGCCGTCGGCGAAAATCCAGGTGTCGGTGAAGCGGCCGAGGTGGTCGTAGGGCTTGCCGTTGTAGGAACCTTTGGTGTGATAGACGCCGGTGACCACGCCGGCATTGTGATAGAGGTTGACTTTCAGGTCCTGAATGGCGACCAGCGTGGGTTTGAACTGGGGGTCTTTGATGTCGGCCAGAAACTTGCCGCGCTCGCTGACGTCGCCGTCCCACTCGGTGTCGACGAAAGAGTCGGCGATCATGCCCTCCAAGGCGCGCTGGTCGCGATTGACCTGGGCTTCGTTCCAGAGGTGCTCGAGGACGATCAGCTTGGCCGCCTGGGGATCGTCTTGATTTTTGTCTTTATCTCTATCTTTATCGTGAGCGGCCTGCCCGAAGGCGCCCAGGGTGAGCAGGGGGAAGCAAACGATGGCGATGGTTCGCTTGATCTTTTTTGAGTCGATCATGGTGGATGCGTTCTGTGTCCGGAGCGCGCTGACTTGCGCGTACGCTGCAAGAATATAGCAGAGCATGGGGGCATGGGCCATGCCAAACCAGATGCGGAAGATTACGAATGTCATCTGTGGTGCCCGGAAGGCTTGGGTGGAGTGAGGCCGACGGCGTTGAAGACGGTGCGGAGGTCGCGCCAGTTGCCGCGCATGGCGCCTTCGATGGAGGCTTCCAGCTTTTTGATTTCGTGGTTTTGGTTGGTTTGGCGGGTGGTTAGCGGGGGGATGTTTTCGTCGCCGGTTTTTTCGCGGGCTCTCTGTGGTGCATGGTTGGAATTCCCTGCGGTCTCGTTGCTGTTGCTCGCCGAGTGGGGGTCCTTCGACTCGCGCTTGCGCGCTCGCTCAGGATGACATTCTTTTTGGTTGGCTGCGCTCGGGCTGAGCGGGAACGGAACTGGATCCTGCCGAGCTTTGCTCGGCTCCGCGGACGGGCGCGTCCGGGGCTGAGTGAGGGTTGGGTTGGGGTGGATTGTGTTCGGGGTGTTCGCTTAGGTATTGTTCGGCGTAGTTCGGGACTTCGCGGACCATGTCGTCGGGGCGGATGTGGAAGTAGACGTTGCGGGCATTTCTGACGGCGATGTGCAGGGCTTTGAGGACGATGTTGGCGCGCTTGTTATCGAGGTTGCCCTTGAGGACGGCGTCGATGGTGTGCATGAGGGCGGCCTGGATGGCTTCGGCGTTTTCGATGAGGGCGACGGGGTGGATTTCGGAGTCGACGCGGGTTTGCACTCCTTTGATCATGCGGGTGTGGAAGTAGCAGAAGTATTCTTGTTTGAGCGCGGGGGAACCGCAGCGGTGTCCGGTGATCTGGATGTGGGTGCAGCGACGGACGTTCGGATGTATGGGCATGGGTATATACCGCGAAAATCGCGTTTTTCTCCTAAATCTATGATTTGATTGGGTTCGGAAAAGAGATACCCTTCTAAAATATCTCTTCTAAAGGACTTAGCTGGGGGGATATCCAGGGTGCGCGTGAGTCGTATTGTGTGGTGAGAATTTGGCTCTTTCGCCCCGCTGGGGCTGGCCAGCTTCCCACTCTTCCCACGGCTTACGCCGCGGGCTGCATTCTTACGCCGCTTCGCGGCTGGAGCTCATGGCTTTGTAGCAGTCAATGTGCAATAACTTGCAGTCGATCCCGACGGCAAACTTTATCCTGGAGCGGATCGTTGACGAAACCAGACCATCAATGTGTGCAATCAGAGGCGTGCGCTTCCTCAGGATGACGGCGGGCAAGGATGACGGCGGAGGCTGGCGCGCAAAGTTTTGCAGCTTGACGGGCCTGGGGAACGGGACAATAATTCGTACCTCAGCTCGCCCGAGTATTTCTCCTATGTCCGTCTGCGAAACTGAGGGAGGAGACCATGGGCCCGGATCGCAACGATCTTCGATTTTCCAGCCTGTTCATTCGGCGAGTAACGAATCTTCTGATAGTTCTGTGGGCGGTCGTGGCGGTTCCGACGACGCTGGCACAGACTTATACGGGGATGCCGACCTGGCACAATGACATCGCTCGAACCGGGCAAAATCTTCAGGAGACAATTCTTACTCCGGCGAATGTGAACTCGACGACATTCGGCAAGATATTTTCCTATGCGGTGGATGGAGATATTTTCGGGCAACCGCTTTTCGTCTACAACGTGGCCATTGCGGGCAAAGGGACGTTCAACGTGGTGTACGTGGTGACGGAGAATGACAGCGTTTACGCCTTCGACGCGGACGGAATGAACGCTGGTCCGCTGTGGCAGGACGTCTTCATCAATCCGAGCAAAGGAATCACGCCGATTCCGTGCGCCGATACCGGATCCAATCCAAATTGCCCGTACCTGACGATCATTGGGATTAGCGGAACGCCGGTCATCGACATGACGAGCGGGACGATGTACCTGGTGGCGGCCACCAAAGAGAACGGCAAGTATGTGCAGCGGTTGCACGCGCTCGACATCACGAGCGGGGCGGAGAAGTTTGGGGGGCCGGTGGTGATTACGGCCTCGGTGAAAGGGACGGGAGCGGGGAGCAAGAATGGAAGAGTGGCGTTCAGCGCGCTGCACGAAAATCAGCGGACCGGGTTGCTGCTGCAGAATGGCGTGGTCTATATGGGCTGGGCATCGTATGGCGACGTAGCTCCGTTTCACGGATGGGTTCTGGGTTACAACGCGAGCACGCTTGCGCGGGCCGTCGTTCTTAACACCACGCCCAACGGGTCGGATGGAGGCGTGTGGCAGAGTGGGGGAGCATTTTCTGTGGACCCTTTGGGGTTTATATATCTGCAGACGGGCAATGGGACTTTTGACGTCAACACCGCCGGCAAGGATCGGGGGGACAGTTTCCTCAAGTTGAATGCGGCGACTCTGAAGGTGGCGGATTATTTCACGCCTTTCAATCAAAGTATTCTGGACAGCTCGGATCTGGATCTGGGATCGGGAGCGGGGGTGATCGTGCCCACGCAATCGGGCAAATTTCCGAACGAGATTATCAGCGCGGGGAAGCAAGGGGTGATTTACGTGGTCAATCGCTCGAAGATGGGCAAGTTCAATGCGACGACGGATCACGTCATCCAGAAACTGCAGGGTTCGGCAAGGGGTTACTGGAGCAGTGCAGCTTATTGGAACAATAATGTTTACTTCTCGGGAAGGAGTGATTTCCTGAGCCAGTATTCACTTAGCAGCGGGTTGCTATCTACGAGCGCGGTTTCGCAGGCGCCTACGCAGTTTTTCTTTGGCAGTACGCCGGCGATTTCGGCGAACGGGACGAGCAACGGGATTGTTTGGGCTCTGGAAAGGCCTGTCAAGATCAAGGGTCAAGTTCCGCCAGCGATTCTGCACGCATACAACGCCACTAACGTCTCCCAGGAAATCTACAACTCGGGCCAAGCGGGAACTCGGGATGTTCCGGGACCCGCCATCACATTTGCCATACCCACGGTCATGAATGGAAAGGTATATGTGGGAAGCCAGATGGAGCTGGATGTTTACGGGATTTTGCCTTAAGCGACTGGAGCGCGAGGCTACCCGCACCATAGGTTCTGCCATCCAAGGGGAGGCTGAGCTCCGGCTCAAGCCTCCCATGTCAATTTAGGCCCAAACCTCAAAAGGAGTTTGATATGCATCTCCCCCAACACTCTCTGAAGAATCTTCTGCTTTGTTCCTTTGTCATCGCTCTTTGCAGCTTATCGCAGGCAGCGGGCACGGAATTTCAGCAAGTAACAACCTTCAATACCGGCAACAGCCCGGGTTCGGTAATGCTGGCTGACTTCAATCAGGACGGGAGGTTAGACGTTGTCACAGCAAACCTACGCAGTAACAGTGTGAGCGTGCTATTAGGAAACGGGGATGGAACTTTTCAGGCGGCAAAGAACACCAACGTTGGCGTGACCCCCGATTCACTTACGGTCGGAGATTTCAATCGAGACGGCAAGGTTGACATCGCCGTGACCAACCGCGATCTCAACATCGTGAGCGTTCTGCTGGGCAACGGCAATGGAACTTTTCAGAGCCCGGAGATGTATAGGGTGGGTGCGAATCCGAGTTACGTTGTAACGGGTGACTTTAATAACGATGGCCGGTTGGATTTGGCGGTGGTGGCCAGCGGCCAACTTTCTGTGCTGCTCGGGAATGGAGACGGCACCTTCCAGAAAGCCGTGAATTCGAGCTTCAGCGGATCCGTGCTGGCAGTGGGAGATTTCAATGGAGATGGCAAGCTCGACTTGGCCAGCGGATTCGCCCACAGCGTCTTCGTTGCTTTGGGAAGGGGGGATGGCAGCTTCAGGGAACAGACGCAGGTGATGCGATGGGCCAACGCTGAGGTTGGTCCGTTGACGGCGGTGGATACGAATCGCGACGGGAAACTCGATCTGGTGGCAGGAACTTCGCAAGGAGTCGGGGTTCTACTCGGACACGGCAACGGGAGATTCAGCGTGCTGCCGTTCTTCGGTGCTGACGCAAGTCTGGGAGGCATCGCAGCGGGGGACCTGAATGGCGATGGCAGGCCCGACCTGGTGGTGGGAAGCAGCGACCTTGCGGTCTATCTGGGGCGAGGGGACGGCACGTTCCGAAGCTCCAAGGACTACATGGAGTCAGGCTCCCAGTTCTTTCCGGCGGTGGGTGATTTGAATCACGACAACAAGCTGGACGTGGTGACGGGAAAAGTTGTGGGCTCGTCGGTGAGCGTCTATCTGGGGAATGGCGATGGAACGCTTCGGGGGGCCCGGAATTTCAACAATCCTCCCGGTGATTCGATTGGAAAATTAGTGACTTCGGATATCAATCAGGATGGGATTCCGGACCTGGTGGTTCGCGGTCACGCCATGCTGGGCAATGGCGATGGGACATTCGGGCCGCCGACGATGGTACCCAGCCTGGCCGATCCGGAACTGGTCGGCGACTTTAACGGGGACGGGATTCCGGACATCGCGACGTTCGGGGCGAACCGGAGTGCACTGGTGATCCTGCTCGGGAACGGCGATGGCACTTTTCGGTTCGTAGGTGAGTTTGACACGGGCGGTTCTCCATCCTACGCGACGGAGGGTGACTTCAATGGCGACGGCGCCACTGACATTGCCGTGGTCAACGACAATAACGGGGGCACCGTCGCCGTGCTTTTGGGGAATGGCGACGGTACTTTTGGTTCGCCGGTCAACTACCGCACGACTGATGTTTTCACCTGGTTCGTGATCAGCGGCGACTTCAACCGGGATGGCAACCTCGACCTGCTGGTAGGGAGCACGGAAAACAGGATCAACCTGTTGCTGGGGAATGGAGATGGCACATTCCAACCGCCGAGGGTGATCAATGCCGCAGGGTGCTTTGCGGCGATCCCCGACCTGAATGGAGACAAGAAGCTGGACCTTGTGCTGGTGGGCTGTCGTGCGGCCGGAATTAACAATGACGTGACTGTGCTGCTAGGCAAGGGGGATGGCACGTTCGGAAGCCCGGTGAACTATCCGGCCGGGGTTTCGGGCTTTTTGAAAATCCGTGACGTGAATAATGACGGGGCAATGGATGTGATTGTGCCGGATAGTCAGAACTCGGGGAATACCGTGGCCGTGTTGCTGGGTAACGGCAATGGCACGCTGCGAACGGCACAAGACTATTTCGTCGATGCAACGGTCACGGGAGTGATCGCTGCCGACTTCAACTTTGACAATTTTGCGGACTTGGCGGTGGGGAACGCTGGCCACGTCTCGATACTGTTAAACACGAAACACGCAGCTCATTAATGCGAAGCAGCGCTGACGAGAAAGGCGCTTGCACATAGGTACGGCCGGGTCCTGGGGACCCGGCCTTCGCTCGCACAATATCAGCTTGCGCTGAGCGGTTTCTACTTGAGGACGATTTCCTGCAGGAGTTCCGAGCTGAGGAGCTCGCGGATTTCTGCGCGCTTCTCGGCGAGCTGCTGGGCGGGTTGTTTTCCGCCGAGGATCTTATCGCGAAGTAGTTCCGCTTTAGCGGGCAGACCGTCCATGGCGGCGTGGTTTTTGTATTCGATCGCGAGGCAGACGTCCCAATCTTCGGGATTGTGCTTGGTTTCTTTGAGGAAGAATTTGTAATCCATGATGGTGCCATCCTTTTTTTGCGCGTCGAGGATGGGCTTGGAGGATTGTTGGAGGCTGGTGAGATAGGCGTCCATTTGCGTGGGCTTCACGCGGATGAGCGAGACCCGCCAGACTGGGCCTTCGGTGTAATGTTCCTGAGCGAGAACAGCGGGAGCGAGCAACAACAGGAACGCGGCGAGACGGTAGATCGTTTTCATAGATCTCCTTGAGATTAGATTTTGGGGGAAACGGCGAGAGCATCATACACGCAGCGGGGCATTTTGTATGTGAGATAAAGATGCTCGCGCATAAGCTGCCGAGCTTTGCTCGGCGGGACAGCCGGGGGCGGCTGTCCCCACGTGGTTCTTGCGGAGGTGAGATTTCGCGGTTGGGGGCGCCCACGCCACCCTTGCTTTACGGGGCTTCGATCAGCTCCATTTTTCCGTCGCGGGTGCGGTGGAGGACCATGACTTTGCCTTTGGGGTCGCGAAAGACGAAGACGTCGCGATCGCGGAAGTGGGCTTCCTTGATGGCTTCTTCGAGGGTCATAGGACGCAGGGCGACGGCATCTTCGGAGCGGACCAAGTGAACTTCGGTGGTGCGAGCCACAGCGGGGAACTTGTGGACGACCACGTCCACCGAGGTTTGTTCGGAGAGGCCGATGGCGACTCCGACGCTTTCCTGGGAGCCGTCGCCGTTCCATTTTTGTACAACTGGAGTTCTGGAACTCTGGCTCTTGGGATTCGGGGTCTTGTGATTGTGGCGTTTCTTGGTGCGCCAGCGGGTTTTGTATTTGACCGCCTGCTTCTCGAGGTGATCGAGAGCTTCGCTGACGGCGGAGGACATGTCGCCGGCCTGGGCTAGTCCGACGAGAGGGCCGTTGCGGGGGCTGATGGTGATTTCGGCCTTGTGGCGGCGCTTCTCGACGGCCAGGACGACCTTGGTTTCAAATTTGTTGCCGAGGATTTTGCGGATTTTGGTGAGGCCGGATTCAACGTCCTTGCGGATGGCCGGAGTGATTTCGTAATGCCTGCCGGTGTATTCAACGTTCATGAGCGCCCCCTCGTTGAAATTTTGTCGTGCGTTCCCTGGGCACTACATTTGGAGCTGGTGAGAAACCTTTGCGCGGCAACTGATCTTTCGCCGCGCTGCGGCTCGTTCGTGTTCGCCTTCTACCCACGGCTTGCGCCGTGGGCTGTATTCTTGCGCTGCTTCGCGGCTGTTGCGTGCGATCTTGATGGACATCTCTCTTACTTCTTTACTCTGCGCTGGTGGGTGCTGGGGATGCGCATGTCTTCCCGGTATTTTGCGACCGTGCGGCGAGTGACCTGGATGCCCTGCGATTGCAGGATGCGGGTGATCTGCTCGTCGGTGAGCGGCCGGGCTGGATCTTCTTCTTCGATGAGCTTTTTGACTCGGCGTTTGAGGATCAGCAACGAGGTGTTGCCGCCCTGGGGTCCGTTCACGCTTTCGCTGAAGAAGTATCGCAGCTCAAACACGCCCTGGGGGGTGTGGGCATATTTGCTGGAGACAGCGCGGCTGACGGTGGAAGGATGCACGCCGATTTCTTCGGCCACCTCCTTGATCATCATTGGCTTTAGCTGGTCGATGCCTTTTTCCAGGAAATCCTGTTGCCGGGCAAGGATGCTGTAGCAGACTTTGACGATGGTCTGCTTGCGCTGCTCGATGTTCTTGATGAGCTGGATGGCGCTCTTGTAGCGCTCTTTCACGTAATTGCGGGTGTCTTTGTCGTTGGTGTCTTTGGTTAACAGACGTTTGTAGGCGGGGTTGAGGCGGAGTTGGGGAACGTCTTCGTCGTTCATGACCACCAGCCACTCGTCTCCGTGCTTCACGAAGGCTACGTCAGGTTCGATTAAGCGAGGCTGAGTTTTGTTGTAACGCAGGCCAGGGCGCGGGTCGAGGGTGCGGATGTAATCGAGCGCCTGCTGGACGGCTTCGATGGGACGGGCTAGAGTGCGGGCGATTTCTTTGTATTGCTTGTTCTGCACGGCGCGCAAATGCTGATCGACGATGGCGATTGCATCGGTGAGCGTTTGTGCGGTGGATTCCCCGTTGCCGTTTTTGTGCAGTTCGTGTTGTTGCTGGTGATAGCGCAACTGGTAGAGCAGGCAGTCGCGCAGATCGCGGCAGGCGACTCCGGGCGGATCGAGTTGCCTTACGACTTCGATGGCTTCGTGGAGATCGGCGAGGCTGAAGCTCACCGGGAATATGGGACGCGGGGCCGGGGCCGTGACCGGGGCTGGCTGGGCTGCAGCGGTTTGCGACGCGATTGCGACAGCGATGCCGGTTTCCAGCGGCTGCGATTCTTGGTTCCAGGCGGCGGCTTCTGGGAAATCGCTGGCCGGGTTTGGTGATTCCGAGGATTCGATTCCGGCGAAGGCGAGGCCCGGCGAAGCGGACTCGGTCAAACCAGATTCTGTTGAAGCCGGTTCGAGGGAATCGAGTTCGGAAGCTTCGGCGGCGCTTGGGTCGGACGCGGTTTGCTCGGACGCGCTCAGGCCGAGGGCGGCGGCTTGCTTGAAAAGGTTCTCGGCCACGGCGGCATCGGATTCGGGGGCTGCGGGGGGCGCGACGCCCAATAATTCTTCGTCGCTGGCGATCAGGTAGCCGTCCTCGTTGAGATTGCCGATGATTAGTTCGACGGCTTCCTGCACCTCGGGACGCATGGAGATGGAACCCAGTTGCCAGACCAGGTGGTCGGTCAGGCTGCCGGGTTTCGAGAGGAAATTCTCGAATGAGGGGCGCTCGATGTCCTCCATCTCGCGGGAGCTGCGATAGCCGGGATCGAGGTAGTCCTGGAAGAACGAACCGAAGTCGATTTCTTCGAATGGATCTTTCTTTTCTGCGTCGGCGGCGGCAGTGGGGCTTTCTTCGATGGGAGCGCGGTCGCGGTCCTCTTCACGGCGATTTACGTCGTCGATCAGGGGAACCGACTCTTCCAGTTCTTCGAGGACCGGGTTCTCGACCATTTCGGCGGTGATCATGTCCCGCAGCTCAAGCTTGTTGAGCGCGAGAACGCTGACCATCTGGACCAGGCCCGGGGTCAGGATCTGTCTCTGAGAGACTTTGAGACTTAGTTTGTGCTGCAACAACACCATAAATTCAGTCGTTCGTCCTTGGTCGTTGGTCTTTGGTCGTTATCATTCTTTCTGAACTACGTTACAGTACGGTTAAGATCAAAAAGCTTGAACCACTAAGGACACGAAGGTTCACAAAGGAAACCTTGCATCTCATCATTCTTCATTCTTCATTCTTCGCGGACGGGCGCGGACGCCCGTCTCTCCACTTGCGTTTACACTAGCGAAAAACTTTGGCCAAGGTATACCCGTCTTACTTCGGGGTCGCCTCCTAATTGCTCGGGCGTACCTTGGCGGAAAATGCGGCCTTCGTTAATGATGTAAGCACGATCAGTGACCGAAAGCGTTTCCCGCACGTTGTGATCAGTGATCAGGACGCCGATGCCGCTGGCTTTAAGATCACTGATAATTTTCTGCAGGTCGAGCACGGCGATGGGGTCAATCCCGGAAAAGGGCTCGTCCAGCAGAATGAATGTCGGGCTGATGCACAAGGCGCGGGCGATTTCTACTCGGCGGCGCTCGCCTCCGGACAGAGCGTATCCCCGATTTTGGCGGATGTGCTCCAGTCCCAACTGATCGATCAACTTCTCCATCTTCTCGCGGCGTTCGTGCCAGGAGATGGACTGGGCTTCGAGGACGGCGAGGATGTTCTCCTCGACTGTAAGCTTGCGGAACACGGAAGCTTCCTGAGGGAGATAGCTGATGCCGTACTGGCGTGCCCGGAGATACATGGGAACGTCAGTAATGTCGTCGTCGTCGATCAAAACCCGGCCCGTATCTGGGGGGATGAGGCCGACGATGGCGTAGAAGGTTGTGGTCTTACCGGCGCCGTTAGGTCCAAGCAAACCAACGACTTCGCCTTGCTCGACGCGGAGGCTGACCCCGTTTACAACCCGGCGGCTACGATAAGATTTGCCGATTTCGTCGGTGGCTAGTGTACGCATTTATCGTGCCACTCGCGTTTGGGTGACGGTGGGGGATGAATTGTTGCCTTCAACGAGCACCCTATCATCGTGTCTAAAGAAAGTCAACGAAACCCCAGTAATCTTGCCATGTTCGGCATCAAAAATGCTAGGCGGTCCGCCGGTCAGGACGAATTTGTCGTCCGACGCGGTGTAAGTAAGGAGATCGCCGGTGGCGCGGCGGTCGGGTTGGGTGATGACAACCTGGTCCTGGGCAATGATCTTGTCGAGTTTTCCGGCTCCGGAAAGCGATTGGCTGGTACGGCCGCGGGCTTCGAGAAGAGCGTCCATTTTTTTGGCGGTGATGGTGACGTCGGAACCTTTGGCGGTGACATCTCCTTCGAAGTGGGCTTTCCGTTCGTTGTCGGCGTAGGTAAGGCGCGTGGAAGTGATGACGACGGGAGTTGATCTTGCGGTCCCGTTCACCTCGGAGTGGTCGTTTTGAAGCAGGACGGTTGATACGGCACGCGACGTGGCTGAGCCCAGCGCGAGCATGGAACGGTGACCGCGGTCGAATTCAATCGACTGAGCTTCGACTACGTTCGCGTCCTGCCAGAGGCGGGCGTCTCCGGTGTAGAGAGCGATTGCCGCGGTTCCATGTACGGTCATGGAGCGAGCGGTCACGTGGATAGGACTGGACGAAGATAGAAGCGCGCCGCCGGGCTGGGGCTTCAGGTCGCTGTATGTCGACTTGACGTCGCCTTCAGCGAAGGCGTCTCCCGTGGCGCGATTGAGGCGCATGGAGTTGGCCGTGGTGGTCATGCCTCCGTCGGTTACGCGCGGAGAGCCGGTGAGGATCAATATTTGATCGGCGGGCGTGTAGCGAGCGCGGTCGCCCCAGGCTTTGCGTTCTCCGTCGACGTAGGCAACGCTTCCCTGCTGGACTAGCGACTGGATGCCATTGCCGGGTTGGAAGGTCGCGTCGAGGACACGACTGGTGCTGACGCGGTCGGGCTGCCCGGGATTCTGGCTGACGATGCGGGCGTCGGGGGCTCCGTGAATTGAAGTGAACTGGCCGGCATCGTCAAAGTGGGCGTCAAACTTTGCGGCCGTCACCAGAGTTTGCTGTCCGCTGGCAGTGAGCGGGCGAATGGCGACCTGGGCGGCGCCGGAGGTTTCAGCTCGATCGATGCGAGTTCCCCGGTCGGCTGCGGTCATAAAAAAGTCTACGCCGGAAGCGGTGAGCTCAAGATCTTGCGCACTGGCGGAGGTGCTCGCGGGATTCTGATGCTGCAGCAGCTTCACATGGTCTTCGGCGTGCGCCTTCGTCAGGAGATTCTTGCCGGCGAATTCGAGGATGACCCGGCCAGCGTTGGCTTGCATGGGCCACTCTTGCGGCTTTTGGTTATCCGGGTGCAGGGCCTGGTTCGGGCCAGACGGGCGGGGACGCCCGTCCTCCATTGAATTTGCGGGCGAGTTGGTTGCGATCTGGAGGCGGACGTTTCCGGAGAAAACGGCGGTGCGCAGCGTGTCGTGTTGCTTCGCCATCATCAGATCGAGTTGTTCGGATCGGGCTTCGGTGGGTTGCGAGCCTTCGGCTTTGACCAGGACGTTGCCGTGGGCCAGCACGCGGTCCAGCGTGTTGTCGGGACGGAGAAAAAGTGTGGCCTCGTCTGCATCGCATTGCCGAGCAGCGCTCTGCAAATGCGGATGATCGAGCCCGACCTGATGCGGGTCTTTGGTGATGGTTGCGCGGGCGGCTGTGATGGTTGCTGGCGCACCGCCGCGGAGGACGAGACTTACCTGCGATTGCAGTGTGAGGACGTTGGTCTTGGCCACATAGTTCACGCCCACGGCCGACCCGCTGCCTTGAGGAAGACGGAAGTCAACTCTCTCTGTGGTGTGGGCGTCTCCCGTCTTCTGGTTGAAAATCAGGCCGCTGGTCTCGAGGTGGATGGGATTCTTGAGATCCTCGGGCGGGGACTGATCGGGTTTCAGCAGGCCTTCCGGATTTGCTTGCAGATCGATCTGGACTTCACCTTTTGCGATAACGTTTCCGGACTGCTGATCGTATTCGAAATCGGCGCCACGGATCTGATCGAAGCGGCTGGAATCGCTGCCGTAGAGAGTGATTTGCACATCGTGCAGTTCGGCGTGTCCGCCCTGCTTGAATTGCACCGCCTTGTTGGCCTGGATGGTGAAGAGAGTGCGTCCCTGCTCAGACTTGGAGATGGTGAAACCAGTTGCGCTTTGTTTGATTTCGAGGCCGATCTTCTCGGGCACCTGTTTGAGGGCATTCTGGATACGATGCCGGGCATAGAAATATACCCCCGTCACCAGGAGGACGGCGACGATGATGGCGCCGGCAAACCAGCGGCGCAGGCGGGATAGATTGGTCGGCATCTGGGATTAGTGTAATTCAGGCTTCGGTCTTCGGGCTTTAGGGAACAGCAGTTGTCAGTTCCTGGTTCTCGGTTCTCATTTTCTTCTCCATGCGTGGATTCGGGTGTAACATACGCGACCAGAATCAGAAGTCTGGGCCAAACCCCTGGGCAGTACACGTCAAACAGGAGGATCCGATGAGCCCGAAGATTCCCTATAGTGCGGCGAAAGACGATCTCTTCAATCCGGGGCGGCGGGAGGGATTCTTCTCTCCGAAACCGCAGTCCGATGCGGCATTGTGCGCGGAGATGGCGCGGCTGGCTTACTGCAGGAGAGAACCTCAGTTTGGCTTCGATCAAGAGAGGATCCAGAAACTTCTGGGGGACATCGAGTTCAAGGTGTTCAGGTTTTTGGAAGGGCAGGGAGCGCACTGCTTTCTGGCGGTGGGTGACGACACGCTCAAAAGCGGCAAACTGGCCGTGGTCTCGTTCCGTGGAACTGACATCAAAGACAAGCGCGACCTGTACTACGATGTGGACGCGATTTTGGAAACGTGGGACGGTCCCGGAAAAGTTCACAAAGGCTTCGCCACTGCGCTCGAGGTGGTCCGCTCGCGTCTTGAAGAGGCGATCCGACAAGTTGGCGAGTGCCGGATGTTGTACACCGGGCACAGTCTAGGCGCGGCCATGGCCACGCTGATGGCTGGGGTGGGGCGACCGGGCACTCTGTATACGTTTGGCTGTCCGCGGGTCGGCGATGCCACATTTGTCGAAGCGCTGAAAGACATGAAGAGCTATCGTTATATGGATTGCTGCGATGCCGTGGCTCGGGTTCCGCCGCCGAACGCATATCAGCACCTCGGCGTGCCTTATTACATTCAACGCGACCGCCAGGTCACGATCGATCCTGGTGAGAAGGCGATGCGCCGAGATCGTTTCCTCGGATTAGTGGATTATGTGGCGCGGTACGCACTGAGGAGAGGCAACGAGACCTGCCGCGAGTTCGCCGACCATGCTCCGATCAACTACATTTGGCCGGTAAAGTCTAGCTCGCCTTAGGCAACGGTTTGGGTCCATGCGACGGGATTTTGAAGTCGCGGAGCGAGAGTTCGAGGCCTCCGAATTCTGGGTGGTCGTTGTGATCGAGGGTGAAGGCAATGTCCAGAGCGTCGCCGGGCAGCAGTTCGGCTTGCTGGATGCGCTCGGCCATGCGCCAGCCGAGAGCATCGTAGGTCACTGACCTTCGCCAGCCGTTGCCGGAACTCTGGGCGTGGATACGCGGCAATGCAGCCGAATCGGGATGGCATCGAGGAACGGTCAGTACGGCTGCTTCGCTGAGTTCATCGTTCGAGCCGCCAGCTGACTGCGAAGACAATTTCAGTTTGACATGCTTCTCTTTCATCACGCGAGGCGGGGACATCAAACGCAGGTTGCGGGCGGCGAAGACTGGTTCGGGATTTCCCATGCCGAAGGGATCGAGCCGGCGAAGGCCTTGAAACAAATCGTGCGTGATCTGATCGAACGGGAGTTCGGCGTCGAGATCGAGGACAGGTTCGAAGTCGGCGATGGTCAGGTGGGCACGGGCGTAGGCGTCGAGGTGGGTGCACAGTTCCGGCAGGTTCGCGGCGGGCATGGAGAAGCCGACGGCGTGGGCGTGTCCGCCGAAGCGGGTGAACAATGCGGCGCAGGACTCCAGTGCGTTTAACAGGTGAAACGCGCGGATGGAGCGGCCGGAGCCGTGGGCCTGGTCGCCATCGCGAGAGATCACCAGGGTGGGACGGCAATAGCGTTCGACTACGCGCGTTGCCGTGATTCCGATCACTCCCCGGTGCCACGCTTCACCGTCGATCACCAGGCAGAAAGAATTGAGCAGCGCGGGCTCTTGCTCGAGTCGCGAATGAATGGCATCCAGAATCCTGCGCTCTTCTGCTTGACGCTCGGCGTTGAGCTGGTCGAGCTTGTTGGCAATCTCGCGGGCGCGGGCTGGGTCTTTCACGCTGAAGAGTTCGATCACGTCGCGGGCGACGTCCATGCGGCCGGCGGCGTTGATGCGGGGGGCGATGCGGAATCCAACTTCGCCCGAGGTCAGGGGCCTGCCGCCGACTTGCGCAACTTCCAGTAACGCCTTGAGGCCCGGATTTACCGCCGAGCACAAAGCTTCGAGACCGAGCTTGGCGAATACGCGGTTCTCTCCGGTTAGGGGCACGGCGTCGGCGATGGTGGCGATGGCGACTATTTTCATAAACGACTTCAGCAGCGGAGTTTGATCGCGGTTAGAGAGGCGGCGCTCCATCAAGGCTTGTGCCAGTTTGAAGGCAACGCCTGCGCCGCACAGCGATTTGCAGGGATATTCACAGCCGGGTTGATTCGGATTGAGCACGGCGAGCGCGGTGGGCACGCCGTCATGGCCGGGGAGGTGGTGGTCGGTGACGATTAGATCCACTCCGAGGCTTCGGGCGGTTTCGGCGGCTGCGAAGGCGCGGATACCCGTGTCAACACTAATTATGAGATGAATGCCCGCGGCGGCGGCGCGTTCGACCACGTCGCCGCGGAGGTCGTAGCCTTCTTTAATTCGGTGGGGAACGTGGAAGTCGGCAGAGCCGCCGCATAGTTCGATGGCAGTCTTGAGGATGACGATCGCGGTGGTGCCGTCTACATCGTAATCGCCGTAGATCAGAATGCCTTCCTTGTTTTCGATGGCGGCGTCGAGGCGGTCGACGGCAGCTTTCATTCCGGACATTAAATAAGGTGAGTGCAGATGAGCGAGGGATGGGGCGAGAAAGCGTTCGGCGGTTTCGGGGTCGGCGATTCCACGCATGACAAGAAGACGAGCGAGGGTCGTGCCTAGCTGTGGATTCTTGAGGCAAACGCTGGCATTTGAAATCAATTCTGCTGCGAGGAGTTCGATGCGGGCTGCGTCTGCGGTTTTGAGAACCCATTTCATTTCGTGACCCAGATTTGCCGGGAAAGATGATTTTACCTGTACCGAGGGATTTGCATGGGCCTTCTCGCTCCGTGGCGGGGAACGTTGTCGCCTCCCATAAAGTGCCATGGGATGAACTCCCTTTCATCAGGCTTGGCCGGATAAGATGAGCCAGGGTCCCAGCGTGGAGCAAAGCAAACAATCAATCTTACGAAAGGCAGTAACGGCATTACTCGCCATTGGCCTCGGCCTTATCATTCTCGCCACCGTGTTTGGAGACCCGTGGACCAGCGACAGTTTCTGGGATCCTATCCGCGCCGATGCCCGCTGGGTAGGAGCAATTGCGATCGTTGCGGGTGTCCTCGGCTGGTTGTGTTTAGCGGTCCCGAGGATTGGTGCTGATATCGGCAAGCTCTGGAGGCGCAGTAAGGTTGGCGGCAGTGTGACAGTGGCGCTTTGCATTTTGCTGGCCGCCGAGTTGGTTCAATTCAACCTGGCTCGGATTGAGACCGCGCCCCTTTTTTTCGTTATCTTTCTGTCGATAATTTTTTTGTTAGGCTGCAAAATCCTGCTGGAGATTGCTCTGGGAGTGACTAAATCTCTCGATCCCGTCGCTCGCAGCGCCAATGAAAAGCACGATAGATCCGCCCCACAGCATTGAATGCGTGTACCTGCTGAGCTTTCGCTCGGTGGGCTGGCTTTGAAGACCCGTTCCCCCAATTTAATAGGGCTTGTCGTCGTCCTGGTCGGGGTCGTCGATGGAGAAGCCGGCGAAATCGTCGGCCATTTCGAGGATGTTCTGATAGCGCTCGTACCATGGCGTGGAGGCTTCGTAGACCATCATCACCCCTTGTTGGGCGAAGCCCAGTTGGATAAAACCTGTCTTGCCGATGTAGGTGCGGAGCCAGCGGGCATCTTCCAACTCTTCATCACTGGTAAATTCCGCCATGCTCAGACGCTGGATCATGGCATCGAGTTCGTCGCGTTCCAGCCGCCATGAGTCCATAGTGAGGAATGGTGCGGATGCGGCTTTCGCCAGTTCGACGAAATCTTTCCAGCTATCGGGATTGTCCTGCGCCTTCCAGGTCACGCTCTGCACCTGTTCGTAGTCGACGAAGCCGGGGAAGCGGCGCATGCCGTGGCCTTCGATGAAGGCGACCATGTCATCTTTGAGGCTGCTGAGATCGTCGGATACAGAAGGCATAAGGGGCTCTGGATAACTGCATTGTATGCCTGAATGCGGGGGAGAGGGCAAATCGGGATCGGTCGTTCGTTCGTCGTTGGTTGTTGGCGAGTGCGGATGGCCGATCATGGTTGGCGATTTGGTCGGCAGGCGAACGACCAAGGGCCAACGACCAACGACGATCTCCGCTGTGCTACACTATTTGTTTCACGACGAACCCCTGATCCGCACCATGCTTCTTTCCAAAGAATATGTGGGCTATTTGGCCCGCGAAGTCACGAAAAAACTGATTGCAGGCAAGCTCATTGAGACCAAAGCCGAGGCTGCGGTCCTGGAGAAAGTGCATGCGGCCATCCTCGAGGAATTCTCGCTCGAGGATCGCATTAATGACGAGGTTCGCGTCATTCTGGAAGCCTACTCCGCGGAGATGCAGAAGACCGGAGCCAATTATCAGGAGATGTTCCGCAAAGTGAAGAACGAACTGGTGCGCAAGTACAAGGCGGTATTGTGAGAGTCAGCCGTGACAAAGTGAATAAAGTGGCGCACGTGGTCACGGACGCGCTGGCCGATATGGATGCGCTGGATTTTATCGAGGACCGGAATACGATCCGGCTGGAAGTGCGCAAGATTCTCGAAGACGTATTGAATCAGGAAGAGAAGATCGATCAGGCGGCGCGGCACAAGATCGAGAGTCAGAAGCGAACCATTCTCGAGGGCAGCCAGGAATGGGACATTCTTTACCGCAAGTATTACAACGAAGAAGTGAAGAAGCTGGGAATGTAAGGCATCGGCCTTTTTGGCCGCCGTTCCAACCGAAGTTGACGCAGGTATTTCTTCCATCGTCGTGCGAGACGCCCGCCCTCCATTTTAAGAACTCACAAAAAAGCGTGGACTTTGCACCGGGTAGCGGTACCATTATCAGGGTTGCGGGTGATGACACCGTTGGCCAAGTTTCATGAGTGTGCCATGTTCCAAGAAGCAAATCGTCAATTCTGAGAGCATTTCTCACATTGGAGGAAAATCCCATGAGTGTAATGACCCCGCCCGGAGTGAAGAATTCGGGCGACTACATTGAAGACGTAATGAGCATCGTAAAAGCCAAGAATTCGGCAGAGCCCGAGTTCCATCAGGCAGTTCAGGAAGTGTTCGATTCTCTACGGCTGGTTTTGCAGAAGCATCCGGAATATAGATCATCGAAGATTCTTGAGCGCATCACTGAACCCGAGCGCGTCATCATGTTCCGCGTGCCCTGGTTTGACGATCGCGGAGAGATTCAAGTCAACCGCGGCTTCCGCATCGAAATGAACAGCGCCATCGGTCCTTACAAGGGTGGCCTACGCTTTCATCCGTCGGTGAACCTTGGCATTTTGAAGTTCCTGGCTTTTGAGCAGGTGTTCAAGAATTCATTGACCACGCTGCCGATGGGCGGCGGCAAAGGCGGATCGGATTTCGATCCCAAAGGCAAGAGCGACAACGAAGTCATGCGCTTCTGCCAGAGCTTCATGACCGAATTGCAGCGCCACATTGGCCCGGACACCGACGTTCCGGCGGGCGACATCGGCGTAGGCGGACGCGAGATCGGTTTCATGTTTGGCCAATACAAGCGCCTGCGCAACGAGTTCACCGGCGTGCTGACTGGCAAAGGCCTGAGCTGGGGTGGGTCACTCATTCGCCCAGAAGCCACCGGCTATGGCTGCGTGTACTTTGCGGAAGAGATGCTGAAGTCGCGCAAGGATTCGTTCCAAGGCAAACTCTGCCTGGTTTCAGGCAGTGGCAATGTTTCGCAATATACGGTAGAGAAGCTTCTTGATCTGGGAGCGAAGCCAGTTACGGTCTCGGATTCCGACGGCGTGATTTACGATCCGGATGGAATCGATCGCGAGAAGCTGGCTTGGGTGATGGAGCTGAAGAACGTTCGCCGCGGACGCATCCGCGAATACGGCGAGAAGTTCAAGAAGGCGATCTTCATGCCCACCGACATCAAGCTTGAACACAATCCGCTGTGGAACATCAAGGCCGATTGCGCGTTCCCGAGCGCCACGCAGAATGAGATCAGAGCGAAAGACGCTACGAACTTAATCAACAATGGTTGCAAGCTCGTGGCCGAGGGCGCGAACATGCCCTGCACCCTTGAAGCGACCAAGATGTTCCTCGAAGCCAAGGTTCTCTACGGACCGGCCAAGGCTGCGAATGCTGGCGGCGTAGCGACCTCCGGCCTCGAGATGGCCCAGAACAGCGCGCGGCTGAGCTGGACCCGCGAGGAAGTGGACGACCGGCTGCACAAAATCATGATCGCCATTCACAAGAACTGCTTCGAAACGGCCGAGAAATACGGCACCCCGGGCAATCTGGTGAACGGCGCCAACATCGGGGGCTTCCTGAAGGTAGCCAATGCCATGCTGGATCAGGGCTTGGTGTAGTTTGGCCATGGTGCGGGGTGGAAGAAGTTCCACCCCGCAAATATTTTGGAAGTGTGCAGACTGACTGCCTAGAACGCTAGTGGTGAAACGGCGATTTTGCCGCTATTCAAGAACAGTGCCGTCAGGCGGAGCACTACCGGTTAACGGTCCTTCTATGAGGATTGCTACAGCGGCGAGGAATGCGACCATTATGCTGGCCGCCTTAACATGCTGACTTGCAGCAGCGAGCGACGCTGACACCATCCCCTGAATGGGACTCAGCAGGACACCCGGCACCCAGCCCGCGACAAGAACGCGTTGCTTGCCTTGGAGAGCCCGTGGAAACACGACGCATAGCCAGAGCAACCACGCGTAGAGCGCCACATTGACTGCCACTGTGGCCCGTGCAGACAATAGCGCGTCCAGCGGGAGAAGCCAGTGAAAATGATGTGGAGATTGCCAGAATGCAGCCCGAAGACTCTGGACGGCCACGAAGCATGTCAAGACCACGCCGATCGCAGCGGTAAGTCTGCTGCGAATAAGCCGAGGCTTCTGTTCTGATTGCTCCACCGTGGGCGCGATTATATCGTGTTGACCCTTTTTCGATGCAAGAAAGAAAAAACAGTGTCATCCTGAGCGCATCGTCTGCTTCGCAAAGCGAAGCAGATGCGGAGTCGAAGGACCCCGTGTCAGCGTAGGTCGAGATAAATGTGGAAAGGCGTTCTCACAAGGCTGCCACGCAGAAATTCCCGGCGGCACCAGCTTCGTCAGGGCCAGAACCACGGGGTCCTTCGACTGCGTGGGCGTTCGCTTTGCGAATGCCCACTTCGCTCAGGATGACAGCTTAGAATAGGGTCGAGTTCTCAGCAATGGCCCTAACCCACACTCCCGAGCCCATCGTCGACCCCGAGCGACTCTTCGAGGGCTTCGAGAACCTGATGCCCTTCCGGGTGCAGGATATTCTGCTCGTCTCCAGCCTTTACGATTCTTTCATTCTGCGCGAGGACGGGCGGCTGAATGAGTTGCTGATCGGGGAATCGCTCGAACTTGAGCAGCAGCAGATTCCAGGAATCACCCACGTTTCATCCGGCGCGGAAGCACTGAAGCTGGCACGATCTCAGCCGCGATTCAACCTGATCGTCACCAACCTCGAAGTCGAAGACATGGACGCAGCGCAGTTGGCTCGCGAAGTCAAAGCGGCAGGGCTTGACGTTCCCGTGGTCGTGCTGGCTTACGACTATCGTGAGATCAAGAAGTTCGTAGCGCGCAACCCGGTCACCGACTTGCAGCAGATATTCCTGTGGCAAGGCAATGTCCGTATTCTGATTTCGATCGTCAAGTACATTGAAGACAAGCGCAACGTTGAACACGACACCCGCGCCATCGGCGTGCCGGTGATCCTGGTGGTCGAAGACAATATTCGCTACTACTCGTCGTTTCTTCCTACGATTTATACCGAGCTGATTACGCAATCGCGACGCCTGCTCAGCGAAGGATTGAATGTCGCGCACAAACTGGTGCGCATGCGGGCTCGGCCGAAGATTCTGCTGGCGACGAGTTACGAAGATGCAGCGCGACAGGTGATGAAGTATCGCGAGTATCTGCTGGGCGTGGTGTCGGATGTGGAATTCCCTCGCGCCGGCGCGTTGAGTCCGGACTCTGGATTCGACCTGGCACGCATGGTACGTGAAGAAGTGCCGGACGCTCCGATCGTCCTGCAAACCAGCCGGACCGAATTTCGGGCGCGGGCGCACTCTGAGGGATATTCGTTTCTGCGCAAACGCTCGCCTACGCTGTTGCGGGATTTGCGGCGTTTTCTGACGGAGCAGTTTGGCTTTGGCGACTTTGCGTTCCGTCTGCCCGACGGTAGCGAGGTAGCGCGGGCTAGGGATTTGAACGAGCTCGAAGCCCGGCTTCACGAAGTTCCGGCGGAGAGCATCGCGTACCACAGCGAGCGGAACCATTTTTCGCGTTGGTTGTGGGCGCGGACCGAGTTCGCGCTGGCGCAGAAACTCCGGCCACGAAAAGTTTCCGATTTCGCCACGCTCGAAAACTTACGGCGCGATCTGATCGAGTCGATCGCCGAGTATCGCAATGAGCAGAGCCAGGTTCTGATCGGGGATTTCAACGCCACTACTTTCAAGTCGACCGAGGGCTTTTTTCTGCGGATTGGCGGTGGTTCGCTCGGCGGAAAGGCGCGGGGACTGGCTTTCATTCGCCACCTGCTGCACAAATATCAGACGGCGCGCCGTTTCGCCGATGTTCGCATTGCTGTGCCACCGAGCGTGGTGCTCGCGACCGATATGTTTGACCGCTTTCTCAGCGAGAATAACCTGCTCGACTTCGCGATCAACAGCCACGACGATGCTGAAATTCTGCGACGGTTCCTGGAAGCATCGCTCCCGGCTTCGCTGCGCGACGATCTGCTGGCATTACTGGCGGAGGTCCACTACCCGCTGGCGGTGCGGTCTTCCAGCCTTCTCGAGGATTCGCAGTACCAGCCCTTCACCGGCGTGTACGAAACTTTCATGCTGGCCAACCAGCAAGCGGATTTGTCGGTGCGGCTGGAGCAGTTGATGGAGGCGATCAAACGCGTGTATGCGTCGACCTTCAGCCAGCATGCCAAGGGATATGTGCGCGCCACGCCTTACCGCTTGGAAGAAGAAAAGATGGCGGTGATCGTGCAACAGGTCGTGGGGACGATTCACGGCTCGCATGAAGAGCAGCGCTTCTACCCCGATTTTTCCGGCGTGGTGCGATCGCATAACTTCTATCCGGTTCCGCCGATGAGCTATGGCGATGGAATCGCAGCCGTGGCATTGGGCTTGGGGCGAGCGGTGGTGGATGGTGGAAAATGCCTGACGTTCTGTCCGCGCTATCCCCGAAACCTTTTGCAGTTTTCTTCGGTGGAAGATATTTTGGCGAACTCGCAGCGGGAGTTCTGGGCGCTGGAGCTTGATCACGTGGAGCGCGGGGACGATCCTGTCCGCGATCCGTTGCTGGAACTGAAAGAAGCCAGGTTCGGGCTGGATGTGGCGGAGAGCGACGGAACTCTGAACAACCTGGGATCGACTTACTCCGCCGATAACCATGTAATCTCGGACGGGCTGAGCCGGCCCGGGACCCGCATCGTGAGCTTCGCTCCGATTCTCAAGCATGGAGTGTTTCCGCTGGCCCCGATTCTGGAGCTGCTGACGAGAATCGGCGACGACGCGTTTGGCCGGCCGGTAGAAGTGGAGTTTGCGGTACGGTTGCCGCAGCGTCCACAGGAAACGGCCGAGTTTGGATTTTTGCAAATCCGTCCGCTGGTGCTTTCGCGGGAAGGCGAAGAGTTGCGGATGGAAGATGTGAACCCGGAGCGGCTGGTCTGTCAGACCTCCAAGGTGCTCGGCAACGGGCGTATCCCGGATTTACGGGATGCGGTGGTAGTTGACTTTCATCGCTTCGAACGGGCACGAAGCCAGGAAGTGGCCGAAGGGGTGGCCCACCTGAACGCCAAGTTGAGTGAAAGCGGGACGCCATATCTGCTGATCGGCGTGGGACGTTGGGGATCGAATGATCCATGGCTCGGCATCCCGGTGGAGTGGGACGAGATTTCAGGAGCCCGCGTGATCGTGGAGGCGGGATTCCGCGACTTCCGGGTGACCCCATCGCAAGGCAGCCATTTTTTCCAGAACCTCACGGCCTTTCAGGTTGGATATTTCACGGTCAACCCAGATGCGGGAGAGGGTTTTGTGGACTGGGAGTGGCTCGGCGCTGTCACGGCGGTTGAGGAGCAGGGGTGCGTGCGGCACCTGCATTTTGAGGCGCCACTGGTCGTCGTGATGAACGGAAAGACTAGCCGGGGAATGGTGTTCAAGCCGGAAAGAGCTTAGCAAAGACCGCGTCCCTTCCTTCGTGCACCTTTGTGTCCTCTGTGGTTAATGAAGTACAAATGCTATAACCGCAAAGGACACAAAAGGCACACGAAGATCCGTATGAATTTATGGCTCCCCTAGTTTTGCCTGCGTCGAAGATTTTTACTTGACAGTTCGCTTTTTATTCGCTTATGATCTGATCCGCGGTTGAGCTGACAATCACAAACGGAGGAACGAAAATGTCACTCAGTGAATCTCTTCTCCCAGAGTTCGATCAGGAAATGGCCAATACTCGCAAAACTCTGGAACGGGTTCCGGACGAAAAGTTCTCCTGGAAACCACATGAGAAATCCGGCGCTATGGGCTGGCTGGCAGGACATCTGGCCAACATTCCGGATTGGGCGGTTGAGACCATCACGAAGGATGGCTTCGACATGAATCCTGGGGGCAAAGGATTTCAGCCGCCGCCGGTGCCAAAATCGCGCAAAGACCTATTGGAGCTGTTTGACAAGAACGTGGCGGCGGCACGTGCGGCTTTGGCGAAAGCCAGTGATGCTGATCTCGGAAAATCCTGGTCGTTTCTCAACAACGGCGCGACGGTTTTCTCCATGCCGCGAATTGCCTGCCTGCGCACCTGGGTGATGAATCACAATATTCATCATCGAGCACAGTTGGGTGTTTATTTACGGCTGAACAACATTGCGGTGCCCGCGATTTATGGGCCGTCGGCGGACGAGACTGGGATGTAGGAATGGAGCAGCGGGTGCGGAAAAACTCGGCTTGGGTGAATTTTTCCGCAGGCTGTCGGGGGAGAACTAGTAGCGGCCTTCCCGGATCCAGAGGCGGACCTGTTCTTCAACGGAGAAACCTGAAGAGCCATTGCGCGCGAACTTGGATTCCAGGGCAAAAGCATGGGCTTCGAGCGGCACCGCAAAGTGGGCGTTGGTTCTAAGGAAGCCGCGCAGCATGAGGTCCGCGTAACGCTGCAGTCCAAGGATTTGGAACTGGACGGCGTGCACCAGCGCATGAAAGAGGGCGCTGTCGGTGATTCTCTCGGTCAAGACCACAACATCAAGGAAGGTCAGGGATTCCATCTGCGAGAAGTTGGGCAGATTCGAGAATCCAAGCTCCCTCGCGTTGGCGTAGAACGGCGGGTCGGGAATGCCGGCGCCCTCGAGCTCCACAATCCTGATGCGGCCGAGCAGTGCCGGGGAGAAATACGGCTGCAGGATGGCCTTGCGCTGCGCGCTCAGGGGTGTGCCGGAAGGAAGATAGCGATCGCGTTGCTCCCGTAAGTAGGAGGCGATGGAGGCGCTGATTTCAAGGGCTTGCTCCTCGCTCAGCTTGGGAGCGCTGGCGGTGAAGAGCTGACCGGCCTGCGGGATCTGCCGTTCGATGGAGGCGTAGAAGTCATTCAAAGCGGCGGCCGAATTAATGGCCTTGCGCAAGAGATCGTGTTCGGCGTAGCGGGCGAGATCTTCGGTTGAAAAGCGGAGGCGAAGCTGGTGGGTTGCGCACTCCGCGCTGAGCAGTTCCAACCGGGCATGGCGCAGCTCTGCGTTCATTTGCACAACGGCGACCCGGTCGTCCGGATTTTCCCAGGAAAACATCTAGAGGACTCCTGAATTGGACTATACAAAAACGGGAAAGGGGCCTATATTTATTATGTATACAGCGTTACGTTTACGCTGTCAACATAAATAATTAAATCGTTTTATGTAGGTTTAAAGGACAGAAATGCCACGGCAGCCTGATCCTGATCTGCAGGAACGTATTCTGAACGCCGCTCAGAAGCTCTGGAAAAAGGGAGCGGACCAGACCCTCACCATGCGCGCCGTCGCCAAGGCGGCGGGCACCAACACGCCTGCGGTCTACCGGCGCTTTCAGAACCGCGACGACATCTTGCGCGCCCTGTTGCGGCGAATCCAGCAGGATGTGGTCAACTCGCTTCTTCCCTGCTCAACTCCGGAGGAAGCATGCGAGCGCTATCTTGAGTTCGCGGTGAGCCACGCTCATGAATACGAACTCTTCTACACCCACGCCTATGAACTCTCACACCCGGCCCGGTCGGATCATGCTTCGCCGCTGCGGGAACACAGACCGACCATGCAGTTCATGGAGAACAAACTCGCGGAGCGGCTGGGCGGGACCGCCGCAGATTACACGCGCCTGTCACTCGCCCTGTGGACGATGGCGCACGGAACGGCGATGCTGCTGATTGCGAGAGCTATTCCTGCCGGGCATGTGGCGGAACTGCGTTCGGTGTTCACGGCTGCAGTGGGGGCCCTGATCGGCAGTTCATCGAGCATGTCGGGTCAGAACTGAGCTGAAACGGAGCCCATGCGGTACCGACGGCTGCACAATTATTGGTGCAGGATTTGATTAAAAAAAACGCTCTGTTTTGCCTAAAATCTAGAAAACAAAGGACCGTAATTTTTCTTGCCTCCTAGATCTATGGTTCTTAAGGTAGTTAGAGGCAAAATATTCAAAACATGGAAGTTATCGCGGTGCCGGATCGACGGCGGTTCCATTTTGGAACTGCGAAGGGACCGGGTGGCGTCGAATGTTTTCGCCGTCACGATGATCGTTGGGGTCAAAGCTTCGCCCAGAAGCGGCGCCCCGGTCGGGTTGTCAAAGATCGAAGATTATCTTGTAGATAATCTATATGTGCTTATGTTATCGGAATTGAAGGATGCGGTCAACAAGAAAAGGACGGGCTGCGGGACGCAGTTCCAAGTTGGGAATCTGGCGGTGGTCTTCTTGCAATTGAATCTCGGTGGACAGCGCGTCGTCGTGAGCTCGGTCGGGTGGTCCGCCGTCGCGATGTCAGGTAAAAGCCCCGCCTTCTCGCAAAGAACGTGTCCAGTCTCATGTCAAGGGACTGGACACAAAAGAAGGCTTGACGAGGAACTTGGAAAACTTCGGAACCAGGACGACAGTGAATAGCGTAGGACCTCGGGTCCCCAGCGCGGTGCACGGATCAGCTTTTTTCAGCCGGCGCTCGGCGGGCGCAGTTCTCGTCAGCGGTCACTTCTTCGCTTTTTCGTCCGTGCAACTCTCGAGCGAGCGCTCAAATTTCTTGGCGAGTGTAATGCTGTTAACGGCGAGATGCAAAGTTTGGTCGTGCTCGTCTTGAAACCAGTTGGCGACATCGTTGAGGTTGTAACCGTCATTGATGCGGCAGTCGGTGAGAATGCCTTTGGCGCCCACCTTGCAGGAAATCGGAGGCCTCGAGTCCGTAACACTCTTGACCGCGGTCGCAGGCAGGTTCGAATCAGCGGTTTTGGTAGTCAGGTTGCCGGCTACACGGACATTTGCAAGCGGCTTGCTGGTGTCAACCAGTGCGCGCGCGTCGTCTGCAGCTAGTGGCTGCCCCGATCCACAGCATAGAGCCATTACTACGATTGCAAAGCCTGAAGAAACGAAATGGGCACGTGTGTTGCGGTACATAAAGCCTCACCTCAGAAACGATCATGCTTGTTGCGAAACATCTATCAACGAAGTTAAAGTCCTGTGCCACCGGTTGTCGATCAGGCTGACCCTGTGCTTTCCTGGAATCGTTGGTGTAAGCAAGGGTTAGTTTTCCTCACGAAGGTGGTGGCGTAACGGCACGCACGGCATACTTGAATCTTGGCCGACTACCGCCCTCCGGTCAAAGCGAAATCAAATGAGAGCTTTTACTTTGGTAACTTCCGCCTGATCTGCTGGTACCGTTCTGGGAATCCTCAGACCTGACCTCGAAAATCGACGCGCAGGTCTTATTTGGTGAAATCGCGAGTGCTTCATAGCCGATGAGACAGCTCTCGCCGTAGTCGTGGAAATGGTCCGGCACCAGCTAGCGGAAGTGCAAGGCAAACTGTTGGTTTTGCTAGTTGCACTGGACCGGTGGCGTCGATACGGTGACTTGTGTTCGCCCTTTCGATTGCCCCTCACCTTTACTGTTGTTGGGTGAGGTGGGACGCGCCGCGGGGACCTCTCGACGCAGTCAGTTTTCCTGTCAAGATGGTGCGATTTCACCTTGGGGCGGGGCGGCACCCCACTAGGAGTTTTCCTAGTAGCGGCGCCCCAATGAAAGGTCGATCATGTTGCGTGACCGTCGTAATGACGGGAGGAATCCCGTCTAAAAACCAAAAACGAAATGGAGAGGCAAATTGTATGAGCAAAAAACGTCGAACGATTGGAACAAGTCTGTTAGCTGTGTGTTTTCTAGTAGCGGCATCGGCTTTTAGCGCTGCCCAGAACGTGAAAGTGAAAGGAATGATCTCCGGCCGCACCGGAGAAACGTTGATCTTGAGCACCGCGGACGGGAACACCACCGTGGTCCTCGATGATTCCACGAAAGTGCAACAGCCGAAGGGTCTTGGCTTGCGCAAGAAGCAAGTCTCGGCCGCTGTCCTGATTCCTGGACTCAAGGTGAGCGTCGATGGAACGGGCGACTCGACCAAGGTCACAGCGAAAACAATTACCTTCGATGCCAGCGACCTGCAAACAGCCGAAATGATCCAGGCCGGTTTACACCCCACGGCGGAGCAAGTGGCTGCGAATCAGAAGAACATCTCGACCAACCAGCAAGATATCGCTGCCAACCAGCAGGCGACCGCAACCAACGCGAAGAATATCTCCGCTAACCAGCAGGCGACCGCGGCCAACAAGGCGGATATTGATAAGAATATCGCCGACATAGAGGCCAACACGAAGCGCTTTTCTGAGTTGGGTGACTATGAGTTGAAGGGCCAAGGAACCATCAACTTCAAAACCGGGAGCGCCAAGATCGCGCCGGAGGACCAAGCGCGACTTGCCGACCTGGCGCAAAAAGCCAAGGACCAGACTGGATACATCATCGAGGTACAGGGCTACGCCGACTCGACGGGTAACGCTGCAATGAACACAAAGCTGAGCCAAGCCCGGGCACAAGCGGTGATCGACTATTTGGTCCAGCATGGTGTACCGGTTCGCCACATCACGGCCCCGGGCGCGTATGGTGAAACCGACCCAGCGGCATCGAACGAGACCGCATCTGGCCGGGCTGAAAACCGGAGGGTTGACGTCAAGGTCCTGATCAACAAGGGCATCAAAGGTAGCTAGTAAGCTTGCGCCTAGACTTTGCCCTGGCAGCTTTTGCTAGCCTTTCTCTTTCGGCTGCGACGGCAAAAGGGGGGATGGGGATTTCTGATTCCCCGCCCCCGCTTTAGCCTGAAAGAGTGCCGAACAACTCACGTTACCCGTCTGGGCGGCCTTTCTTTTGCATACGCCGACGGTGGTTTTGCAGTGACTAACACGAACGGGCGATTGCGCGTTTTGACCGCCGGTCAATGAGCAATCGCTTTCGAATTCGTCGCCACGAGCGAATCAGACCTTACTGGTTAGGAGCGTAGTCTTTTTCAACGCTGCGGTACCCTTTTCGGCTGTGGACGCGCAGGCCTTTCGGGTTCAGCGCTTGAACTTCGATAGTACGGTACTGCCCGTCCAGCTTGAACGCCGCCGGCTTGTAGGACAGTGCGTACTGGCTGCGCAGTTCTTCCTGAATAGCCGCGAACGCGTTAGCTACTCCAGTGATCTGAGAGGGCACATACGATCTCCCACCGGTTGCTTCAGCAATGTATTCCAAGTTTTTCTGGCCGCGTCCGCCCGAGCGGGTCAGGCTGGTGCTGATGGTGTACACCGAGACTTCGGCCCGCTGGGCCATCTCGATGGCTCTTTCGCGGCTCGCGGAGCTGGCGTTGTCGTCCCCGTCGCTCAAGAGGATGATGGCGCGCCGGACAGGGCCGGCCTGCGGCTGCTTCAGAAGCTTGTCACGGCAAGCAAAGTAGAGGGCATCGTACAGTGCTGTTAGGCTGCCCGGTTGCAGCCTGTGAACGCCGGCAGAAAGCTTCTCCAGGTCATCAGTGAAATCCTGAGTGACCTGAGGTTTAATGTTAAAACCGACGACAAAGGCCTGGTCAGATTTCTGCCGGAGGGTCTGCTTCAGAAACGCGATGGCCGCTTCCTGCTCGAACGTAAAGCGATCGTGCACCGATTGGCTGGTATCGATCAGCAGGCCGACTTGCAGGGGAAGATCCGTTTCGCTCTGGAAGCTGAGGATCTGCTGCGGCGGCTTGTGGTCGTCAAGAATCTTGAAATCGTTTTGCTTCAAGTCCTTGATGTAGTGGTCGTGCTTGTCGGTGACGGTGAAGACCAGGTGGACTTCGCTGACCGCCGCGTGGAGGGTGAGGAGCGACCCATCCGGTTCTGTCGGCGCACCGGCGCCAGGTTTCTTTGCAGGCGCATTCTGCGATTTTTGGATTTGGGCAGAATCCGGAGTAGTTGTCCCGTTCTGCGCCAGCTGGGTAACCGCCGCTTGAGCACCGCGCCGTTTTGTTGGAGAAGATGCTTCCAGCTGAGGATGAGGGTCGCCATTCTGTTGGGCAGTGGAGAGTGGCGAGGGCAAGAACAGCGCCAGACCGATTAGCAAGTAGGTGACGAGGCTGAACTTCATGGTTCTCCGAATTATAGCCGCTGGTCTTTCCCCTAGCTCAATCAAATGCCGGTAGAAACTGGTTCGACCGCTACGAGCCAAGGCCGGTCGGCTGCAATGCTTCAACTGTCGGCCGCGGGCAGGGACGTGCCATCGCCAGCTTACTTGGATCGAGAGCCCGGACGAGGCGCCCGGGGCTACGCGGGCATTGCGGAGACTGGGTGCACGAGCGGATTCGCCCGCCCTTAGAGTTTCTTCAGGAGCCAGCTACGTCACGGTGAAATCTGTGGAACTGGTTGCGGTTCCATCCGGAGTGGTGACGGTGATTGGACCGGTCTTTGCGCCGGTTGGCACCGTGGCCGTGATCTGGGTGTCGGAATCAACTGAGAACGTGGTCGCTTTCACGCCGCCGAAAGTGACCTTGGTCGCGCCCGTAAAATTGGTTCCGGTAATCGTCACTTGGGTCCCTACCGGGCCGCTGGTTGGTTTGAAGGTGATATTTCCAGGAAGCACACGAAATGATTTGTTGCTGGTCAACACGCCACCGGGCGTGGTCACAGTCACTAAGCCTGGAGTGGTACCGGATGGAACCACGGCCGTCAGGTAGGTGTCGGAAACAGCAGTGAAAGTTGTGGCCGCGGTCCCGTTGAAAGAGACAGCGGTCGCTGCTTTGAGTCCCTGGCCGAGGATTTCGATGGTGTCTCCCACCGAACCGTACCAGGCGACCATGCTGACGAACGGTTTCAATCCAAGATCGAAACTGTAAAAAACTCCTGTATGGCGGAATCCAGTGCCGCCAGCGGAAGTGTCTCCATAGAGAATGCCGTTGGTGTTCTGGATCAGCGTAACCTGAGGGTACTTACCAAACGGAGCTCCGGTAATGTCTTCAAAACTGTGAAGGATCGTGTACTTTCCTCTAGGAGTGATCTGGAAAATAGTGCCCAAATTGTTGGCACCGCCGCCAAGGGTTGTTCCATAGAAGTTGCCGTCGGTTGCCTGCACCAGGCCGCCGATTGGGTTGGACCCATCTTTGCAGCTGGCAAGAGAGCAGAAATTGTAAAGCACGGTGAGTTTTCCAGCCGGGGTGATTTTGAATACGACTCCCTGGCGAAGTCCGCCGGTGCCAGTGCCGCCATATTCCGTCGTGCCATAGAAGTTGCCATCCAATCCTTGTACTAGAGCGTCGAAGGGGTTGGCCCCGTCCGTGCAATTGGTTTGGGAGCAAAAGCTATGGAGTACGGTGTACTTGTTGCCGGAAGGCGTGATCTTAAAAACGACGCCAGCCCCGCCTGCGCCTCCCTGGTACGTGGTGCCATAGAAATTGCCATCGATGCCAAGAACCAGGGGGTCGTAGGGATTCCCGCCGTCGGTCTGATCGAATGTGTGGATGACTTTGAACGTCTTACCCGAAGGCGTAATCTTGTAGATGACGCCGCAGCCGCCGAAGCCGCTCGTGCATTTCGTAATGTTTCCCCCTTCACTCGTTGTGCCGTAAAAGTTGCCGTCCATTCCCAGCACCGGCGGGGCCGTGGGCTCGATTCCGTTGACATCCTTGGTGCCGACCAAGACGTTGAAATCGGTCAGCTTGCCAGACGCGGTCATCTTCCAGACATTCCCACCATAGTCTCCGCCCTCACTCGCGCCCCAGAAATCTCCATCAGTCCCCAGCACTACGCCGCTGAAGGGCTCGCCTTGGTCCCCATTTTGCGAGCCGAAGCTGTGCAGCAGAGTGAGCTTTCCCTGAGGCGTGATCTTGAACGTGACGCCACCACTATTACATCCGCTGCCGAAGGTCCCAGTCGAGCTGTACAGATTGCCGTCCCGGCCTTGCGCGATGACGCCTGCATTCGTCGGGCTAAGCGGGTCGCACTTGACCGTCCCAAAGTTGTACAGCACATTGTAGGTCTGGGCGTGGAGTACCGTAGCACTTGCCGCCAGGATGACCACGAGTACGGCGAGTGTTTGCCGGACATATTTGACGTTCATAAGACTCTCTCCTGAATCCGAAACGTGTGCTCTAAAAGGCTGCTGCAAAATTCGATAGCCAGTCATGTTTCGCGCGGCTTATGGGCGCTCCGGATCCTCAGAGGGCCTTTGTAGTGGCAGCGAACCAACGTCAATGACGGTGAAATTCGCATAAAAGTTCGGGTTGCTTTGGGGCTGGTCGACTGATAGCATTTCGGTTTCAGGGAAGCTTGCGCTTTCCTGACCTCCCCGCGGTTGGTTCCCCCGCAGCCAGCCTCACTACGCATTGCGCAAAAGCGCAGGGAAAACTGTCATGCCGTTTCGAAATAATCGGTTGGCGCACGGATTCCAGCCGGAGGAACTGGGCAACACGCCGGAGGAACGACGAGCGCTGGACCAGCTTTTCAGCTTGACCTATGAGGAGCTGCGGCGACTGGCGTCGAGCGTCAAACGAAGCGATCCCGGGGCGACGCTCAGCCCTACCACGATGGTCAACGAGGCCTGGGTGAAGCTGGCGAAGTCGCCGGGCTTCGCCTCGACGTCGCGGCTGCACTTCAAGCGAATCGCGGCTCGCGCCATGCGGCAGGTTCTAGTGGAGGCGGCGCGGCGGCGGCACGCGTCCAAGCGCGGCGGCGAGGGATTCGCCGTGATCACGTTTGACGAGTCGCAGGGACACGCGGCTTCATGCGGGCAGGACTTGCTCGCGCTCGATAGCGCGCTCGAGGAACTGGCGCGGATTCAACCGCGTCAAGCCATGATGGTGGAGAGCCGATTCTTTGGAGGGCTCGACGTCACCGAAACTGCGGCTTTGCTCGAGGTGTCCGAAGCCACCATCCTGCGCGACTGGCGGGCGGCCAAGGCATGGCTGGCGCATGAGCTTCGGCGGGCCAGCTGAGTGGTCTAACTGTAGAAACCTAGCTTGCTACCCTTCGGCGCGCGGATTTCCTGGCTGCCGCCGAAACCTAGCAAGCTACGTTTCTACAGTTGCAATCGCAGGAATTGCTGGTCAGGGAGAGCGACCATGGATCGTACGCGATGGGAGCGAATCCAGACCCTGTTTCATGAAGTCGCGGACCTTTCGCAGCCCGAGCAGCGCACGTTTTTGAAGTCCGCATGCGGCGGTGACGATGAACTCGTGGCCGAGGTTCTGGCGCTGGTCGAGGAAGACGCCCGCGGCTCTTCCCTGCTTGATCGCGACCTCGCCCACGTGGCGCAGCAAGTGTTGGACGAAGCAACGCCCGTATCACTTCCCATCAAGGAGTTCGGACCCTACCGTATTAAGGAGGCGCTCGGCGAGGGCGGAATGGGAGTTGTCTACCTCGCGGAACGCACCGACCTGGGCAGCCTGGTTGCGATCAAGATCCTGCGCGATGCGTGGCTGTCTCCGGCTCGGCGGGAACGCTTCGCCAGCGAGCAGCGCACGCTGGCGCAACTCAATCATCCTTCCATAGCCCGGCTCTACGACGCCGACACGCTCGACGATGGGACTCCGTGGTTTGTCATGGAGTACGTCGAAGGCGTGCCGCTCACCGAGTATTGTAGCCAGCACGCGTGCTCGATCAAGGAGCGGCTGCAGTTGTTTCGCGCGGTGGGCGAAGCCGTGCAGTACGCGCATCAGCATGCGGTGATCCATCGCGATTTGAAACCGTCGAACATCCTAGTGAAGGCCGATGGAACGGTCCGGTTGCTTGACTTTGGCATTGCCAAGCAACTTGAGAGCCTGGAAACGCCGATTGGCAAAACTGATCAAACCATGACCGGGCTGCGGCTCATGACCCCTGCTTATGCGGCTCCGGAGCAGATCCGCGGCGATCGAGTAGGGGTCCACACCGACGTTTACTCGCTCGGCGTCATTCTCTATGAGTTGCTCGCGGGAGAGCTCCCCTTTGACCTCTCGAAACTGACTCCGGGAGAAGCTGATGCGTTGATCGTAGGGAAGGAACCGGAGAAGCCATCGGCGGTTGCGCGCCGGAGAGCTGAACTGGCGGGAACGAAGATTCCTTCCGCCAGCGAAACCGCGTGGGCTGACCTCGACGTGCTCTGCCTTACGGCGATGCACAAGGATACGGGGCGGAGATACCAGTCGGTCGAAGCGCTGATCCGGGATGTTGATCACTACTTGAAGGGTGAGCCTTTGGAAGCGCGGGCCGACACCTTCCGCTACCGGCTGGGCAAGTTCGTGCGGCGAAACCGGCGGGCGGTTTCCGCGGCGGCGTTGGTGTTCACGATCGTCGTCGGTCTGGTTGTCTTCTTTACGGTGCGGTTGGCGAAAGCTCGGAACGCCGCCTTGGAGGAAGCGGCTCGAACCCAGCGCATCCAGCGCTTCATGATGAACTTGTTCCAGGGCGGTGACGAGTCGGTCGGGCCGGGCGATAGCATGCGGGTTGTTACTCTGCTCGACCGCGGCGTGCAGGAGGCCCAGAGTCTCAACGGCGACCCCAAGGTGCAGGCGGAGCTCTATCAGACGCTCGGAACCATTTACGATCAGTTGGGCAAGTTCGAGCAAGCGGACTCGCTGCTGAATTCGGCGCTACAGCGGCGTAGGGCGCTCTTCGGTTCTGACAGCACCGAAGTGGCGGAAAGCCTGGTCGCGCTCGGCCAGTTGCGCTCCGACCAGGCACAATATGATGAGGCCGAACAGGTCATCCGCCAGGGACTGGAGATGAGCCAGCGGCACTTACCTCCGACTCATCCACGCGTGGGGAGGGCGATGTACGCCATCGGAGAGGTGCTGGTGAACGAGGGCAAGTATGATCAGGGCATTCAGGCGCTCAATGAGGCGGTGCGGATTCAGTCGGCGCCCGGCGGGGTTAGGACTGACCTTGCCGAAAGCCTGACGGAATTGGCGAACGCCCAGTTCTACGCCGGGCACTTGGATATTTCCAACTCGCTGAACCTGCGGGTGGTGGCCATGGATCGTCAGCTCTATGGCGAACGCCATCCCAATGTTGCCGAGGATCTGATCAACCTGGGAGCCATTCAAACCGAGTGGGGACATTACTCCGAAACTGAACGCTACTATCGTCAGGCGCTGGACATCATTCAGAATTTCTACGGCAAGGATCACCCCGAGACGGCCTCGGTCATGACGCTCCTCGGTCGCTCGCTGAATGCTCAGGGAAGATTCAACGAGGCGGCAGACGTGCTCCGGGATGCGCTAGGCATTCAAGAGCGCGTCTACGGAAAAGTGCACCCACGGGTCGCCTCGGCCGTCGGCGAACTGGGCAAAGTGGCGATGCAACAAGGTAAGCTCGACGAGGCGGAGGCAGACTTCCAGCGCCAGACCAACATCTATCGCGAGGTGTACAAGGGGAAGCACTTCTACATCGGTTCGGCACTGGCTAATTTGGGAGGCGTCTCCATGGAGAGAAAGCAGTATGCGCGCGCCGAGCAATACTTCCGGGAGGCGCTTCAGATCGACGCCGCGACGCTTCCTGCGGATCATCTGAATGTAGCGATCGTGCGGATCCGGCTGGGACGCGCCCTCATCCCGCAACATCGCTACGCGGATGCGGAAGCGGAAAGCCTCGCCGCTTATGGCATTCTGATGAAGCAAAGCAGTCCGCCAGCCAACTGGCTCGAAAATGCGCGTAAAGATCTGGTGACCGAATACGGCGCGCTGCATCAACCCGAGAAGGCGGCGAAGTTTCAAGCCGAGCTGGCCGATGCCCAAAGCAAGGCCCTCAGCGCCAGCAACAAGTAGATAGATAATGGAGGACGGGCGTTTCGACCGCCTCCAATGCACCCTCGCCCCTGCAGTTGTGTCAATGAATCAAATCAGCGAAATCACGACTCTGGTAAAGGACACAGCGCGCCAGGCAGGTTTTGAGCTAGCTGGGATTGCTCCGGTCCGCGACTTCGCGGAGCTGCATTACTTTCCGGATTGGATCCAATCCGGGCATGCCGGAGAGATGAAATATATGGAGGCACGCGACGAAGCGGGACAGCTCAAGCGGGCTTCGCTTCGGTCGGCTGCACCGTGGGCGCGAAGCGTGATCGTGTGCGCGATCAACTACAACACGGCTCATCCGTACTCGACTCACGTCAACGATACCGAGCGGGGATGGATTTCGCGGTATGCGTGGAGCCGCGAGGATTATCACGAGGCGGTGATGCGGCGGCTGCGTGTGGTAGAAAATTGGCTGCGAGATTATGTCCAGCGAGAGCAGGATGCCCTCGCGATAACCGGCGAGACGTCAGCGCTACTGACTCGTTGCTATGTGGACACTGGGCCTTTGGTGGAGCGCGTCTACGCTAAGTATGCCGGCGTTGGTTGGATTGGCAAGAATACCTGCATCCTGAATCAGAAGCTGGGGTCGTGGTTGTTCTTAGGCGTGATTCTTACTTCGCTCGAACTGGAAGCTGATCTGCCGGCCCCCGATCGTTGCGGCAGTTGCACCCGCTGTATTGAGGCTTGTCCGACCGACGCGCTGATTGCGCCCTATCAACTCGATTCCAACAAATGCATCTCGTATTTGACGATTGAGAAAAGAGGGGCCATCCCTGGAGACATGCGCGAAGGCATGGGACGGCACGTGTTTGGATGCGACATCTGCCAGGATGTTTGTCCCTGGAACCGCAAAGCTCCAGCCAGTAGTGCGGAGGAATTTCAAGCGCGGGAGGGACTCGTGAACCCCGCGCTCGAGTGGCTGGCCGAAATGAGCGCGGAAGCGTTCCGGGAGAAGTTTCGCGGCTCGCCGATTCGCCGCACCAAGCGCACCGGGCTGCGGCGCAATGCCGCGATCGCCATGGGCAACAGCGGGGACGCGCGTTTCATCCCCGTTCTGGAGAAGCTGCGAGCCGACGATGATCCTGTAGTGGCGGAAAGTGCGCGGTGGGCTGGTGAACAGCTAATTAGCAAACCTTCAGCGGTCCCTGCCGTTAAAGGCTAATCTTATCCCGTAACCTCCTGTCCAGCAGGTGTTGTTGTAATCGCGTTTCACCAATTGACCTAAGCCTGTCCATTCCAATAGAGCTGCCGTTCCCCCGCGCAGGCGCGGACAGGCTCTCGACTCCGGCCACTAAAACCGGCCTCGCCAATCCATCAGATCGAACCGTGATGCCTGCTATTGCAGAGATTCGCCAAAGGAGGTAGACTTTTGCGCGACAAATCGTTTCGCCTCTCCGAAGAGCAGTTCCCGCCAGTCGAGACGCCCACCCCCTGAGACGAATGACCAGAACGACCGGGAAACGTATTTACGGCAGACCAGTTTATCTGGTGGAGGTTCGTCATGAAACGCAGGTTCAAGACGAGCTTATTTTTAGGAGGGTAGTCATGAAACGCATCAGCATTCTGCTGTTGGTTTTCTGCATTTGTTTTGCTTTGGCCGCGTGGCCGCAGGCACAGGCGCAAGCAAAGCACAAAATCATCCCATTCGACGTTCCCGGCGCAGGCAAAGGCGCGGGCCAAGGCACGCAAGCTTGGGGCATCGTAAAAGGTGGATGGATCCAGGGGGATTACATTGATGCGAAGGGTGTCTACCATGGCTTCCTGCGCGCACCCGACAGGACCATTACCAGGTTTGACATCCCGGGCATGGGCAAAGGCGCCGGCCAAGGCGCCGTCTTGGTCATTGGTATGGCCCCGGATCGGGAGATCGTGGGAGGCTATTATGACGCACACAATTCCTATCACGGCTTCCTGCGCAACCCTACTACGGGGGAGATCAAAAGCTTCGAATGTCCGGGTGCAGGCGCGGGCGGCAGTGCAGCAGGGGCAGTGAACGAGGCTGGGTGGATCTTGGCAGCGTACTTCGACTCAAACGGCTCGGCGCACGGCTGCCTACGTAAACCCGACGGCCACTTCAAGGAATACGATCCTCCGGACTCGGGCAAGGGCGCCGGCCAGGGCACCTACTTTGCTAGCTTTTCAGGGATTAATCCACAGGGGGCGGTCGTGGGATCGTACCTGGACAGCGCCACCGATTGGCACGGTTTCCTGCGCTACCCTGACGGCAAAATCGATGAGTTTAACGACCCCAACGCCGGTCCAAACGGGGGAGGAACTCTGGGCATCAACGCGAAAGGCGAGATCTGGGGATGGTACTTTGACGCGAACAACGCGTCCCATGGCTACCTGACTCTCGACGGTAAAACCTTCACCGAGGTTAACGCTCCGGGAGCGGGCACTGGGTTTGCCCAGGGCACCAACGCGTGTTGGGTTGGCGTTTGTTTTGGGGGCATCAACCCGTCTGGTTGGGTCACGGGATGGTATGTGGATTCGCACAACGTGTATCACGGCTTCGTGCGCTTTCCGAGCAGCAAGATCACTGAGTTTGATGTTCCGGGCGCAGGCACTGGTGCCTGGCAGGGGACCCAGGCCACCGCCATCAACCCCGAGGGAGCGATTACAGGGCACTACACAGACGCCAAAGGTGTGTCCCACGGCTTCCTGCGCCTGCCGTAAAACGAATCGCAACCATCGGTAAGCCGCCCGAGGTCTGGGCGGCTTTTTGGATTTCCGAACCCGGAGATGCGGGTGCCCCATTTCTCGCGCGCTCTTTGCGAGAAGTGGGAGCCGTACCGGCGCCCGAAATCCCAGGGAACCAAAATCCGCGCCTTCACGTACGGACCAAAACGTTTTCTCCTTGATCTCGCCCTCCAATCCAGATAAGATATTGCTACCTGATGTTAGCTATTTGAGAATGGCTGGCAACTCCTCCGCTCTTTGACAACCTGAATGCCCGACGGGAAGGCAGACCCTCTCGCCCCAAAACGGGAACGCAGCCGGCTCGCCGATCGCCTAAGTCCTTATTCCGGAATATTTTGCGTATAAGTCCTTATTCCTCAAAGATTTTGAGGGTAGTGTGGCTGTAATCCCATGATTCCAAAAGACCAAGGGGAGGGGGGGTACCCTAGATAACTTAATAGTAAACAGCGGGCGAAGAGGCTTGAGTTTCGATCGGCCGATGTAAGTCCCACACCCCCGTAGCGTGGTAGCATTTCCCTATCTCGCAGCTTCCCGGCGGCTCATGACGGATCGCATCCATTCCCTGCCATCACGGCTCATCCTTCTTACTCTTTTGGTCGGCTGTGCTCTGCTTGCGCCAGCGCGCTCGGACCAGCAGCACTGGATCCGCGTCAGCTCCGGTCACTTTTCCGTGGTCACGGATGCGGATGAGAAGAGCGGGCACGACGTGGTCGTGCGATTCGAGCAGATGCGCTCGGTCTTCGGCCAACTATTGTCGAGAAACCGGATCAACATGTCGGAGCCGGTGGACATCATCGCCCTGAGAAGTGATGAGGAGTACAGCAAAGTTGTGCCCAGCCGGCAGGGGCAGGGGATCGGAGCTGGATTTTTCATTCCGGGCGAAGACCGCAACTACTTCGTGCTCAACCTGTCGAAAGAAGATAGCTGGCGGGCGGTGTCGCGCGAATTCGCCGCGGTGTTTCTGAACTACAACTATCCGCCGACGCAGCCGTGGTTCGACGAAGGTTTCGCTGATTATTTCTCCACTTTTCGGTTCGATAACAGGCAGCCGCTGATTGGCGGTGATCCGGCTTCGTTCACGGAACTGCTGAATGGTTCGACGTGGCTTTCCGTCCCTGACTTATTTGCAACGCATCCGAATGTTTCCGCGGGTCAGGAAAGCTCGCGCCATACCTTGTTCTACGCCGAGTCCTGGATCGTGATGCATTACCTGCTCGACCAGAGCAAGCTTCCGGAGACTGGCACTTACTTCGACCTGGTCGAGAACCAGAAGCTTCCGGTCGAGGAGGCGATGCAAAAGGCATACGGCATGTCCTCAGCCCAGTTCTTGCAGGCAGTGAAGGATCACTTCCACTCGCTGGCTCCGCCGTCGCAGCCTGCGCAAAAGGGCAAGCAGCCGAGCGCAGGCAATGCCGGGGAAAGTCAGCTCCCGGGCGTGGCTCCGTCGGACCAGATCGGCAGCAGCACGCAGGAGCTCCCGCTTGCCGAAGGGCAGGCGCTGGTCGCGGAAATGAGTGTGCGTCTACCGGAGCACCGCACCCAGTCGATGCAGGAGTTAGAGGCAATCACAGGCCAGGCAAAGATGGACAACGTGGTGGCTCGCCGCGGGCTGGCTTGGGCGCACATGGAGAATAAGGAATTCAGCCGAGCGATCGAGGAATTAAACCAGGGCGCCGGGCTCAATCCCAAGGATCCGTGGCTCCATTATTATCTGGCGCTGGTGCGGGCGCGAGCGGCGCAAGCTTCCGGAAGCGCGACCGAAGGGCTTCCTAATATGATGCAGGATCTCCGGCTGGTCATCGACTGGGACGCCGAATTTGCCCAGGCCCGCAGCATGCTGGCCATGGCCCAACTCGAGGGCGGCGGCGTCCACGCGGCAATGGATTCGATGCGGGTTGCGATCCAACTCGCGCCTCGCAACCTGAGTTACCTGCTGAACATGGCGGAAATCTACCTGGCGGGGAAAAGTTGGGAGGCGGCTACCGCGTTGCTGGAGCGGCTCAAGAACAGCTCCGATCCGCAGCTTGCGAAGTCCGCGCGCGAGCAACTGGAAGGTTTGCCCATGCTGAAGAAGTACGGGACGCTGGCGCAGAGCGAACCCAAGCCGCAGCCCCAGGGGGCGGCAGCGGCGTCTTCGCCATCCTCGGGGTCGGCCTCATCGTCCGCGCCTTCCTCAACCGCGTCTGCCTCCAGTTCGTCTGCCTCAACCGCGAGGAAGCCGGCAGAACCGCAAGCAAAAACGCAACCGCAAAATCCTCGACCAGCTGAAGAAGCCGATTCGGATCACCCGGATCAACCTCCCGCTCCGCCCCAGCCCGACCGGCGTACGATCCTGTTTGTGAAAGGCAAAATAGTTGCGGTCGATTGTTCGCAACCGCCATCGGCTGTGTTGACCGTGTCAGCGGGAGCGAAGATGCTCAAGCTGCGGACGGACGATTACAAATCGCTGATGGTGATGGGAGTGGACGAGTTCTCCTGCGATTGGAAGAGCCGCTCGGCCGCAGTCAATTACAGGGCGGGAGGAAAAGCCGACGGCGATCTGGTTTCGGTGGAGCTCGAATAGAACGTTGACGTCCTCACCTTTACAAAAAACGTAAGGGTGGGCCAGCCCGCCGCCTCTTTTTTTGAACAAGCTGATCTCCGTGCTCAGGCCGGCAAATCTTACCGTTCCAAGAAAGAGGGCCAGCCCTTTTTCGAGCTAGCCCGCGAGTTTGCTACAAAGTGTGGGGAGTGCTGACTGCTACCACTACGCTGCTGCCCTACTTCTTACACGCAGGTACACCGTGACCACTGTGAGCTTGCTGATTGCCGAATGTTAGTTTGGTTGTACCAAAGCTGAGCACGGAATGACCGCCGGAATCCGTTATGGTCATGGACTCCGTGTCGTTGGTTCCGGGTTCGCCTTGATCCGTGAAGACAAATGAGATCGAAGCGCCGTCTGCGCCATCCAATGTTCCCGTCCCTGCGCCGATGAATTGGTTGAATCCGGCGGACGGTGGATTTGGAGGCAGAAGCGCAGAGTTACATTCACAATGTCCCAGCGTGAGAGTCTTCATGTGGAATTGATGGTCCGGCCAGTTCACCTCAAGATTGTTCGGCCCCGGTCCGCCAGGGTTCTTATCGGACCCGCAATGGATCTCAAAGCCGTGCGTCACCCGCATATTGTCCGAGCCCACGAAGACGCTGCCACCACCGGTCATTCGCCCAGGAAACACCCATGCCAAGCACACTACAGCGAAACTAACCAATAGGACCATGAGCCCTGCAACTTTTAGCGCACTCTTTTTCATTGTTGATCTCCTTTTCCGAAAATATGTGAACGAACTACCTGACGAGGGGCGCGGTTCTCTCGGCGGAAGCGGGGAGAGCCTGGGAACGATACCTGCTAATCAGTCAATCTTCCGTCAGGCTGCTGTTCCGCACGTCAATCTTCCAAAACGGCAGTTAGTCTACCTCGGTTTCACTGATCTCGATAGTGTGAAAGAATTTTCATTTGAAGTGCATCGTTCTGTCTCCATCGGTGGCGGGATGCCAGGGAGGCCTTACGCCGATCTTTTGCAGCAGGGCGAAGAATTGCAAATCACTGATGGTTGGATGTCCTGCCTCAGTTGGAAATGGAGAAAGCGTTCGTCCGTTAAGATAGCGGAGCGAACGTATGAGGAAGGAACGGAAGCATTTCACTCCAGAAAAAAAATAGCCATCCTGGGGCGGCACCTTGTGGACAAGGTGCCCGTCTCGGAGCTGTGTGAAGCACTGAGCCTGCGCCCAACGGTGTTCTACCGCTGGCAGAAGGAACTGTTCGAGAATGGAGCCGCCGCTTTTCAGTCTCAAGAACGTCCTCAACGCCAAGTGGAGGGGAAGCAGAAACGGATCGAGTTCTCGGAGAAGAAGGTGCAGACCAAGGACGAGGTCCTGGCTGAGCTGATGGCCGAGCACGTCGCGCTAAAAAAAGTCTCACGCCGAACGCGACCGGAAGTTAGCAGAAGCCAGGCAGCAACGTCAGAGTCGTCGCAAACAAGCTGCGTGAGTGTAGTTGTAAAATGTCCACTAGTGCCATTGTCGGCGATGAACGGGATTTTCGCGACCGGTTTCAGCGGTGCCGTCAGAGGCCGCCGCGCTCTGCCAGATTTTACGCTGGAGCGCCTCCTGTACCGCGCCGGACAGGTGGTTCCGGCACATTATCATGCCGAGCCGGCGATCATTCTGCTCGTCAGCGGACACTGCACTCTTCGCAACGACTTCCGTTGCGACCTGCCTTGCGCGCCCGGTGCTGCCATAGTCCACCCCGCCGGCGAGCAGCACTCCTATCGCTACGAGGCTGACCGCGATTCCCAAATGCTTGCCATCACGCTCCCGATTCGGTCTTGTGAGCGTTTCCGCTCCCCACTCGACCTCGAGCGCCCGCGCCTCGCACACGACCCAGAGATCGCGCCGCTCATGGCCCGGCTTCGCCACCGCGTTCAACAGCCACACACTTCAGCCCTCTCGCTCGAAGCTACAGTTTTCGAATTGCTCGGGCAACTGTGCGGCTCCCGCAAGGAGTCATCCCTAACACCTTCCCTGGCACGCGTGCGCGATCTACTCCACAGTCGTTTCAAGGAACCGCTCTCGCTGACCGAGATCGCTCGTAGCACCGACCTTTCGCCGATCCAGCTCGCGCGTCACTTCCGCCGCCAATTCGGCTGCTCTCCCGCCGCTTACATCCGCAAATTGCGATTGGCTTATGCCTGCGAGCGTCTTGCCTCATCCTCCCTGCCGATCGTGGACCTCGCCCACGAACTCGGCTTCTTCGACCAGAGTCATTTCTGTCACACCTTCGGGAAGCACTTCGGCGTCTCGCCGGTTGCTTATCGCAGCAACACCGGCCGCCACTGATCATGGCAGTCGCGGAAAGGGAATGTCCTTCCCGTCCGCGTGCAAGATCAGCTTCGACCCATCCGCTGTGAACGTGTACTCGTCGTCGGAATTTGCCGAATAGAAGTCAGTCACGTTCTCGGGCAGCAGCTCTTGCTTAGGCTCGTCGTTCTCTTGTACGGATAGGTGATCGGCCTCGCGTCGGATCATCAGGACTACATTCGGAACGTGAACTGGATCGCTGTAGCGCCCCACGTACTTCTCTAGGACCGCTGGTTCGACGGCCGCACGCTTGTGCTGCTTCAGCGACGGACGCGGCGGCAGCTTGTTGTATGGCGTGAATCCTTCCCACTCGATCGGCGTGTACGTATCATGTAGCAGCGTCTCCAGCAGCTCCTTGTAGATGCCCTCGCCGTTCGCGCTATTTGTGAGGATCACGATCCCGATCTTCTTTTCCGGGAACGCGACCGCGTAGTTGCGTTCGCCGACCTCGTGCCCTTCCTTGAAAAACGCCTTCCCCTGCGGTGTCCAGAATAAGCCCCACCCGAGGCCGTAGCTGAGCTTGATCGTGTCGTTCTCATTCGTTGTCGTTTCTTCGAGCGACGAGAACTGGTGCTTCGAGTGGATCCGCACCTGGGGTCGCAGCATCTCGCTCCACACTCTTCTGTTCAGCCGCTCGCCGCGCATTACGGCAGCCACGAATCGCCCAAAGTCATGCACAGTGGTGAGCAACGAACCGGCCGCTTCCGCCCGTGTCCACCTCGGTGGCTCGATCGAGCGGCCATACTCATCGTGGCCATTCGCGTAATCGGCTTCGAACTCCGGCCGCCAAACCATGCTCGTCCGCATCATTCCCAGTGGGCCGAAGACGCGCTCCTGCATCAGCGCTTGCAGATCCTGTTTCGTGATCGTCTCCACCACGAGCTGCAGCAGATCCATGCCCTCGCCCGAATATGCAAACCGGGTGCCGGGATCGAAGTGGATGTGGAGCTTGTGATCGTCTTCGAACGCGCGCCAGTTCGGAAAGCCACTCGTGTGGTCGAGCAACCTGCGCGCCGTGATCTGCTTGTAGCGGGGGTCGTCCTTTAGGTCCGCGTACTGCTGATACTCCGGTAGCGGCTTCGGCAGATATTCGTACACCGGCCTGTCGAGATCGAGCTGGCCCTTTTGCACAAGTTGCATCACCGTATAGGCGAACGCCACCTTTGTGAGCGACGCGCCTGACATCACTGTGTCGGTCGTCAGCGGCAGCTTCTTCTGCGTGTCACGGAAGCCATAGGCCTTCTCGTACACCACCTGGTCTCGGTTGATGATCGCGATGCCGACGCCCGGCACTTCGGCGGCTTGCATCAGCCGCATGACGGCCGCATCGACCTCCGCGGGGCCAATCCTGCTGCCGCCGAGCTGCTCAATCGTCTGCCCCTGCACGATCACAACCAACGCAAGCAGAGAAACCGCCAATCTTGTCGCAATACCCATAATGCGATGAGAGTAACGCTGCGATATACCTTCGGCTTGTAGATTCCTGACGACCTCTTAGCCAAGGCCCTGCTGGGCTCGTCTGACTAGAGGAGAGAATATCGATGTGTATGCCCGATCAACATCGTTCGCGGTGGTGACCAACATGGCGAGTGAGTGACGAGCAAACCGGAGGGTGGGCGCGAGGGCTCGTTCTTGCGTTTCCCAACCTCCATCGGATCGAAAGACCCCCATGCCTTGAAAATCCCCGCCCGAAAGGCGGAATGCTCACTAACGGAGAACGTCGCTTCTCCATTTCAGGCTGAGCCAAACACATGGAGCCGGCGAGTTCTCCCGCGATTGGAAGAGCCGCCCGGCCGCCGTCAACTACAGGGCTGGCGGAAAAGCGGACGGCGATTTGGTCTCGGTGGAAGTGAGCGAGTCTGCGGAATCTGAGGGGGACGATTAAGATTCTAAGGTCCGGAGGGTCAACCGCATGGCCGACAACACGAGCACCGTACAGAGTTTCATCCGCCGTCATTCCCTAAGCGTCGCTTCCGTCTCGATCCTTATATTGTGGATCGTTCTTTACAGCGTGTCTGATCCGGGCACGCACGTCGGATCGTTTTTCGGAAACGCCATCGCCGATTGGGCGGGAGTCGTGGTCACGGTACTGGCAACCAAATACATGTTCGAAAAAGGGTCGGCGGAGAGCCGGCGACCGAGCGACGCCGGATTGAGTCCTCTTCGCAAATGGCTCCGCGATCATTCTTTGACGATCTTTCTGGCGATCACCGGCATCGGGTGGATCGCTCTTTACGGTCACATGAACTCAGAGGCAAAATGGGGCCAGGTCGTGGGCAATATCGTTTCCGAGTGGACTCAGATTTTCGGGCTGGTGCTGATGACCAAACGATTGATCGAACCTCATTCCAAAGAGAGCGCCAAAGGGAACTGAAACAACAAACCCTCTCAGGGGATACTGAGAGGGTTTGCAAATTCCGGACTCTTAAGTTTTCTATTCCGGGTCTCAGGCGCGGACGACGTTACCCGCCTGGAACCCCTTGGGGCCCTTCAGCAGATCGAATTCCACGGTTTCGCCTTCGTTCAGCGTACGGTACCCATTCTCCTGGATGGCGGAGAAATGAACGAAGACATCTTCCCCTGTGGACCGCTGGATAAACCCGTATCCTTTAGCCCCGTTGAACCACTTTACAGTACCCTTCTCTCTCACAATGAACTCCTTTCGCCTCTGCCGAGTTTAGAATTCCACATTCTTCGCGAAGCGCGCGCGTTTACTGATCCCCTCAAAGCCTGTGGACGAAACGGTTTTGCCTTGCCGTGTAGTCGAGAACTTCGTGCAACAAGAAAGGCTCCTGAGTTCCGCGTCGTGGGTGGAGAAAACGGCGCGAAGCTCCGGAGCCTGTCGTGGTGGCGCGAGTTTCGACTACAATGTACAAAACATCAACCCGAATGAACGTCGTTGCCGACATTCCGGCAACGGCAGGAATAATATTCAGGAATTTTCGTTCTGGCAAGAGAAGAATTCATAAGCAAGTGAAATGATTCGATATGACCGGCGGTTTTTCTCCCCCGAACGAGGAGCCGCGGCCCGCAAGATGAACGTGTTCAGTTCCACGTGACACCTGCAACTCTTTGATAATATTGGGGGATATTGATTGAGCGTTCTCCATCGCCGGCCCCCGTCTTGCCCCCAGCTGCCATCCCTAACGCTTTGGTTAAACCCTCGACGATTCTCTCCGGACTGCTCTCGTCTACGCTGAAATATGTCTTGCGCACCGAGGTCCACACCTTTGCGTTCTCTGTGGCCGCGAATGCGATCCTTTCATTCTTTCCTTTTGTCCTGCTCTTGTTGACTCTCATTCGTCGAGTGTTCCGCTCGCCCGCGATGTACCAAGTCGTGGTGCAATTGCTGCGCGATTACTTGCCCGCAGGACAGGACTTCGTGATTCGCAACTTGAATGCTCTGGTCAACGCGCGCAACCGGGCACAGGTGTTCTCGTTAGTAATTTTGTTGGTGACCTCGACCGGAATCTTTATGCCGCTCGAAGTGGCACTGAACCGGATCTGGCGTTTTCCCGAAAACCGCTCTTATCTGGGGAATCAATTCATCGCATTGGGACTGGCATTCGGCTGTGGAGTGCTCGCGCTCCTTTCCATTGCGTTAACAGCAGGGAATGTGGTGATGCTGAAAACTCTAACCTTCGGTCACGACTTTCTCGCCATCCGGTTGCTGGGTTTTCTGATCATGAAGGTTTTTGCGATCGCGGCCAGTATCGCAATTTTCTTTTTGATCTACTGGCTATTGCCCAACGGCAAGGTGCCGGCCCGGGCAGTCGTTCCCGCCGCGGTGATCATGGGTCTGCTCTCGGAGATCTTGAAATATTGCTACATCCTGGCGCTGCCGCGACTGGACTTCCAGGAAGTCTATGGACCGTTTGCTTTGTCCGCGAGCCTGATGTTCTGGGCGTTCCTGTCTGGACTGTTATTGCTGACGGGAGCGCACTTGTCGGCGCAGCAGCAGAGCCGGCGAAAAGCTCAATCGCAGCGGCCGTAGCCAGACGCGGCAAAGCTACGTCCTACAGGAGATTTCGCGGCCGGCCGCAATCCTTGTCGGCCTCGATTTCCTCAGGGGAAAATCACTTCCTCTGTGACGACCGGCACATCCATTCGTGTCTTCGATCTGTAGTATCAGGGTGTTCCCGTCAAGCGCTGGCCTCGATTCCGAAGCGAGGCTTGCTCATGTTGTCGTCATTTTGGAAGTTCTTTGCGGTTGGACTGCTCCTTACCCAGCTCCCCCGGCAGTTGGTCGCAGAGCAACCAACGCGGTTCCAGATACCGGGAACGATCCCGCCAGGATCATTACATCCGCAGCATCCGCGCCCCGTGACTCGAAGCTCCGGATACATCTTCGCCGGTACGGTTAAGGCGGTTGAGCGGGTTGCTCCCAACGGAAAAGGGGTGGCGACTGTCCAGATCAACTTTCATGTAGATGAAGGCATGCGGGGGGTTCGAACAGGTCAGACGCTGACCATCCATGAGTGGGCCGGCCTGTGGGATTCTGGAGAACGTTACCGCCCCGGCGAACGCGTTCTGCTGTTTCTTTATCCCCCCAGCAAATTAGGATTGACCAGCCCAGTGCGAGGCCCGATGGGCCGTTTCAGAATCGGTCCCGATGGCCAGGTTGTCGTCGATCCGGGGCGGATAGGGGTCCCGGCAAGACGGCCAGGCATGGGAGATGGGTTGCGGCGAAGAACCAGCGTCAGCCCTCGTGAGTTGGTTCGTTTCTTGCGGTCGGTGGAAGAAGAGTAAACGCATGCCGATAATTTCTTTGCCTTCGCGTACGCAAGGAGTCGCAGAAGGAGGGCAACTCTGCCTCTTCGGCGGCAAATTCACTCATCGGTCCTGGGCTTCATCGTGGGCAATACTTCCGCTAAACATTCTTTATTCGGGGGCGGGAGTCATTCTGCTACTGCTCACGCTGACGCAAATCGCGCGAGCAGGCGGCCCGCGCTACGTCGCGGGAATCAGCTATTTCAACCAGGGAACGGTCGGTATGCCCCTAACCTGGGCACAAGGAACGGTCAACTATTACACCGACCAAGGCAGTCTGAGTCCGACCGTTTCCGGACCTCAAGGCGACGCGTTGGTGGCCGACGCGTTCAGCCAGTGGACATCCATTTCGACCGCCGCTCTATCGGTAACGCACGTCGGACAGCTCGCCGAAGATGTCAGCGGCGCGAACGTCTACCGCAACAGCGATGGTAGCATCACGATGCCGGCTGACATTATGCCGACAGCAACCGGTACGCCGGTTGGCATCGTCTACGACGTGGACGGCACGGTCACCGACGCGCTTCTCGGACAGGGCGCAGGTGACGCGTCCGAGTGCTTCGGGAACGCGGTTTTCGGCGGGCCCGACAATTTCGGAACCGATGCCTACTTCCTGCACGCGCTTGTGGTTCTGAACGGAAACTGTGTTCCCCAGTTGCCCGACCCCGATGTGGAATACCGGCTGGTGCGCGTGCTGGGACAAGTTCTCGGCCTCGGTTGGTCGCAAATGAACCTTAACGTGCAGACGGGCAATCCCCCGCCAACGGCCGACGACTACGTCGGTTTCTCCATCATGCATGCGGTTGATCTTCCTGGTTGTGTGCCGATCGCGAAGTGCTATTCCAACGGAGGCCAAGTCAACCCCTACCAGCCAAAGATGGACGATCAAGCGGCGCTCTCGCGGTTATATCCGGGGTCAACCTTTTCCGCGAACACAGCTCGCATCCACGGCAATGTCTATTTCGCAAATGCAAGCGGACAACCGGGACAGGGTATGCAGGGTGTGAACGTGGTCGCACGTTGGATCGACCCGAATACGAATCAACCCTCGGGAGCTTACGCCGCCTCCTCCGTTTCCGGCTTCCTGTTTGCCGGAAACGTGGGAACGACCGTCACTGGCTTCAACGACAGCACGGGACTGCCGTTCAACCGCTACGGATCGAATGAGCCCATGCTCGAAGGATTCTTTGATCTGGCCGGCTTGCAGATTCCCAACGGCGGGAGCATTGGGCAGTACCAACTGACGGTCGAAGCCGTCGATCCTTTCTGGTCCGGCACCATGGGTCCGTACCAGCCGTGGCAAGTGCTGCCCTCTGGCTCGTCGCCATCCATCATCGTAAACGTCACCCTGGGCGGAGATGTTCCGAAGGACCTTGTGATGCAGGGCAGCGCCGCCCAAAAACCTGACTGGTTTGGACCGACGACCTACAATTCTCCTGCGCCGCTGCCGGTGGCCGGCGATTGGGCTGCCTCTCTTGACCCCTACGGCGGCCTCGACTATTTCTGGTTTTCGGGGCAGGCGAATCGCACTCTTGCTGTGTTGGTCACCGCGCTGGACGCGTTGAGTGCTCCGTCGGAAAGCAAAGCGCAGCCGGTGATCGGTATGTGGCAGCTATCCGACCCCGGAACATTCCCGGCGCCGGCGAATACGCCCTCGGCATTTAACTCCTCAATGTTTGGGACGACAATGCTGAACGCGCAACTGCTGCAGGCAACCAGCTTCCGCGTTGGGATCGCCGACATCCGCGGCGATGGGCGCCCCGATTACCGCTACCACGCGCGCCTGCTCTACGGCGACCACGTCACCCCAACCCGAGCCAGCGTGGGCGGCGGCACCGCTCTCGCGATTGCAGGTTACGGATTCCAGGCTAATACCAGCGTTGCCGTGGGGAGCGGGAATGCGGCGCTGATGGCGGTGTCCGCGAACCAGATCCTGGTGACGGCATCTGCTAAAGCGGACGGAGTACAGGACATCACGCTCACCGATCCGCCGAGTCTAGCCAGTTCCGTCCTCAGCGGCGTCGTCACTTACGGCGCGGGCCCGAACGACATTCTCCGTCTTGTTGCTGGATCAAATCCAGGAACGCCCGTGGGCGGACAAGCCCCGAATCCCATTCGAGTGCAGGTCGTGGCGCCCGACGGAATCACTCCCGTAGCGGGGGCCAGCGTGTTCTTTACGGCGACCCCCGCTGTAGCTTTCGCAGCCTGCTCTGGCGGAGGAAGTTGCACTGTGCTTACCGATCAATCAGGACAAGCTTCGTCCCTGGTCAGCGTGGTCACAGCTGGAACCATCACCATCACGGTACAACTCGCGCCGGCTTCCTACACCAGTCCGCAGCAGGTCCAGACTACGCTGTTGGGCACGGAGTCGGCGCTTGACCTGTCTCTGCTTTCGCCCTACGCCTGGATTGCCCAGGGCGCGACTCTAAACCTGACACTGACCGCGCGGGTCTTATCGAACGGCGTTCCGGTCAATGGACGGACGGTCAACTACTATCTGGATAAGGGCTCGGCAAAGTTGAATCCACCGAGCGCCACCACGAACACCAACGGATACGCCCGCAGCACCCTGGAAATTTCGTCTTTAGCCGGGGATGTGCAAGTGAGCGTCTGCGTCGAGCCCGGCGATGCACCTTGCAGCACTTTTTATGGAACGGCTGTGCCGGCTTCGTCCCTGCGAATGCAGGCCGTCGCTGGCGATCTCCAACTCATTACGGTTGGGCCACCCTTTCAACCAATCACGGTCCGGATCACGGACACCTCCACGCCTCCCGAGTCCGTGCTTGGCGCCAGCGTGCTGTTCCAGTCGCTGCTCGGCCGCACTAACAACGATGCACCGATTGTGTCTAGCGGAGATACCACGATTACGCGGGATCCGCTGCCGGTCATTCTCGGAATGTCACAGGAATCTTTGACCTCGGATGCGAACGGCCTTGCCACCATGCAGCCATCCACCGGCGGATTCACTGGCGCATTGGCGATTCTGGGGACGGTTACAGCTGGACCTGGAAGTCTGCCATTTCAGCTGCAATCGCTGTGGCCGCTGCACTGAGATGAAAACGCTAAGGCTTAGTTCTGCCCGCTCAGGATGACTTCCCAAAAAGTACTCCCATCACTTTTTCACCCACTGGTCCACCCACTCGTTCACCGTCTTGTACCAAAGCTGGCTGTTCTGCGGTTTGAGCACCCAGTGCCCTTCATCCGGGAAATACAACATCTTCGAGGGCACTTTCAGCCGCTGCAAAGTCGTGAACAGCTGGAATCCCTCGGACACATCCAGCCGGTAATCGAGCTGGCCGTGCACCACGAGCGTAGGAGTTTTGAAATTCAGCGCTGACAAGTGCGGCGACCATTTGCGATACAGTTCGCGATTGTTATAGAGCGGTCCTTTAAACTCCCATTCCTCGAACCAAAGTTCTTCCGTCGTGCCCCAAACGGCTTCGTTATTGAACGTCCCATCATGCGAGACGATGCACTTGAATCGCTGCGAATGCCCGAGAATCCAGTTGGCCATGTAGCCACCAAAGCTCGCACCCAAAGCGCACTCGCGATCCTTGTCGATGAATGGATACGTACGCTCGGCATCATCCAGGCCTTTCATCAGGTCTTCAAACGGTGCCCCACCCCAATCCCCGTTGACCGCGTCGATGAATTTCTGCCCATAGCCGGTCGACCCATGGAAATTGACCATCACTACTACGTAGCCGTTGGCCGCGAAGAGTTCGGGATTCCAGCGATAGCTCCAGTCGTCTCCCCACGCACCTTGCGGCCCGCCATGAATGAGGAATTTAACCGGATATTTCTTGTTGGCATCGAAATTCGGCGGCCTGATGAAAAACGCCTCGACCTTGTCGTTACTCGCGCCCGTGAACCAGAACGACTCAAGCGGAGACATTGCCACTCGTGACAGCACAGCATGATTGAGATCGGTGAGCTGGAGTTCGCTTTTTTCCACGCTCGCCGTCTTGCAACCCTCAGGCTTGATCTTGCCGCTCGAATCGGTGCAGACTTCCTGCGACTCAAAGACGGTTGCAGCCGCGGCATCGGTCCCGGGTTGCGGCAACGTCGCGCGAAAAATTTCGTTCGGAAACCGGACTGACATGCGCGTAAACACAAGCGTCTTGCCGTCGTGGGTTACGGCAACATCATCGTTATGGCCCGGCACGATCGTCTTGATATTGTTTTTCGTAAGCCGAAGGCTAGTGTCATTCCCTGCGTCGCCGCCGATGACCGCAGTGTCCAGCGAAATAGAATAGATCGGCGAATCCCCTTTGTCCTCCGCGACGAAGTAGATCTTTGACGAGTCTGGATCCCAAGTGTAGGTTCCCACCCAGCGGTCGAAAGTCTCCGTCAGATTCCTGATGTGCCCGGTGCGACGGTTGTACAGCATCAGGCGGAAGCGGTCGCTCTCGTATCCCGGACGAACCTGCGCGCGATACGCAATGTACTTCCCATCCGGCGAATAAAGCGGCGACGAATCGCTCGCAGGATTGTCCGTGATCTTCTTCGCCGCCCCGCCGTTTACGGAAACAAGAAACAAATCGTTGTTGGTGCTGAGGGCCTCGACTGCATCGTGATTCGAGGTGTAGCAAATCTCCTGCCCGTCGGGCGAGAAGGCGTAGTCGTCCTGCCCACCCAAACTAAACGGCGGAACATCGTAGTCCCCGGGAGTCAGATCGCGGCTCGCGCCGTCCTCAGCCGGAACGATCAGCAGATGATTGCGCTTGCCGTCTTTGTACGCATTCCAATGGCGATAAAGCAGATGAGTAAAGATCAGAGCCTTGACTTTCGACTTCTCCGCCTCCTCCACCTTTTTCGCATTGCACGCCTCATCGGCACACTCGGGATACACATTCGAAATAAAAAGAATATTCTTTCCATCCGGCGACCAAATAGGACCATCGGCCTCGGTCGCTATCGAGGTCAGCTTGTGTGTGGCAGTCACCGTCCCCTTGGTGCCATCAAAATCGGCGATCCATATCTGAGAACCACCTTCCTTCGTCGACAAAAACAGAAAGCGCTTGCCGTCGGGCGCCCAGCGCGGACGATCCGACTCCTGTACCAGAATGATCTCGCGCGGTTCGCCCCCCGCCGTCGGCACAACCCACACATGCGGCGTCTTCGTGTTCGCTTCCATGCTGACATCAACCGCGCTGAACAGCACCCACTTTCCGTCGGGCGAAAGGATGGGCTCCCCCACTCGCTTGAGGCCCATCATGTCTTCGAACGTGAAGGGGTGCTTGCTCTGAGCCAAAGCAGGGAAAGTCAACAACGCAACAACGATCCAGCCGAATAGACGGCGCATGACCCGGCCTCCGTGGGGAACGGCTCAGTGTAAATCACGCAGGCGGCAAGCGGTCGTGACTGACTTTGTTCGTATCTGTGGACCAGTTTAGTCTTGTTTCGAGACAGCGCCATGCCGAAGCCCCGCGCCTCTCAGCGGGGCGGGGGATGTCGCGCGGGGTATCAAAAACTCAACGGGGCGCGACTCGCTCCACACACTCCAGAATTTCCGCCTCGCTCAGTGTGTGGTCTGACGCTTTGGCACGCCGGTAAATGCCCTCCACCACTTCGTCCGAGGCCGGAATACCGCGCCGGTCCAGCCAGAACAACACATTCGACTTCCCGCTCATGGGACCAATATCAATCGCCTGTTCCAGGCCAAACAGATGCGACGGCACTCCCGAATACACCGTATTCGCCAGTTCAATGTCGCTCTTCTTGTAAGCCTTGATGACCGCCGCAGCGTGAACACCAGTCGCGGTGCGAAACGCATCTTCGCCTACCACGGGATAATTCGCCGGAATCAGCACGCCGGTAGCCTGAGACACTGCCGCGCAATACTCCTTCAACCTGGTAAGATCCTGCTCCGCCCACGGCGGAATGCCCATGAGTTTCAGATTCATCAGCATCAAGTCCATCTGCGTATTGCCGACCCGTTCTCCGATTCCCAGGGCCGTCGCGTGAACACATTCCGCGCCCGCGAACAATGCTGCCATGGAATTGGCGATAGCAAAACCACGGTCACTATGTCCGTGCCAGTCCACCCGAATTTTCTCGCCCGATGGCTGAACTACTTCCTTGATAACGAACTGCACCAGCGCAAATGTCCCCATGGGCGTGGCGTGTCCCGCGGTGTCACAAATGCAGATTGCGCGCGCTCCGCAATTAATCGCCGCCGAGTAGAGCCGTTTCACCATCTCCGGATCGCAACGGGTCGTGTCTTCGGTCACGTACATCACCTCGAGCCCTAGCGATACCGCATACTTCACCGCGCTCTCCGTGGTCTCGAGCAAAAAGTCGTCGGTCCAGTCTTCCGTGAAACGGCGGATGGGGCTCGATCCAATAAATGCCGCAGCCTCGATCTTCAGCCCGGTACGCTGCACAATGTCTGCAATCGGACGGATGTCGTTTTGATGAGTACGGCACGCGCAGTTGGCGCGAATCTTCATCTTGTGGCCGACGATCTCGCGCGCCAATGCCTCCACATGCTCCACCGCGCGCGGACCCGCCCCGGGCAACCCGAGATCGAGCGAGTTGATGCCGAGAGCTTCCATCAGATGCAGGATCGAAAGCTTTTCTTTGACGGAGGGATCGCGCACCGAAGGCGACTGCAAACCGTCGCGCAAAGTTTCATCGTTGAGCAAAACATGCCCCACCGGCCGCAGCGACGCGGGATGAATCCGGTTCCAGTCGTAAATAAGTTCAGAAGATTTCATCATCTCGCAAAACCATCAAAACCACTGCCACAAAGCTTCACAAAGAAATTCGTTCAACAAGCACCCACAGCAGACACATTCGAGCTTGGCTCGACTGATCTCCTTTGTGTACCTTCGCGTCCTCTGTGGTTAATGCCTTTGACCTTCCCCTACTTAGTCTTCGGCGGCACCGTCAACCCAAAAATCGAAATCTGCCCCGGCCCCGCCACATTCAAACCACCCGACTCCTCAGGATTCGGCAAATAAAGCGTCTTGCAATGTTCGCAGCGATACACTTCCGCATCGCGCCCCCAGGCCTTCTCCACATCCCCGCAAGCCTGCTCCAGCACGTCGGTCGTGTAAAACCAACGCTTGAGATGCCCTCCGCAGAACTTGCCTTTCTCGTTCTTTTCATTGCACGCCCGCTGTCCCGGCTTCTTCATTTTGACTTTGTGGTTAGGAAGTTGCGGAGGAATCTGTGTGCCAGACGCTGCGGTTGTTGCCAAAAGGTTCACCCTAATTCAAGCGGCCTATGCGCCGCCGGATTCAGCTACCAACCCCCTATTCTACTCGAACCGTTTTGCGGGATGCCAGGTTTGCGGTACGCCGCAGAAGATGAAAGTCGACGGGACCCGACTGGCGCTAGAGCCGCCCCTTTGGCAAGAACACTCCCGCGGAGCGCAAAGCACCTTGCAACTTCTGGCCAAGTCCGCGGGCGAACATCAGGTCGAGGAAGCCTTCCATCTGCCGCGTGAACCCTTCGCCGTATCCATACCACCAGACCTGCTTCATGCCCGGCAGACGATCGGAGTCCAAGTGCTTGAGGCGCACCATCTCCCCCAGCCCAAAACGCCCGTGGGTGCGGCCCAAGCCGCTGGCTTTCACGCCGCCGTGGGGAGCTTCGCTGATGCCGAAGCAAGTGACCGCGTCGTTCACCATAACCGTCCCCGCCACGATGCGCCGGGCCAACGATTCTCCCCTGGCCCGGTCGCTGGTCCAAACGCTAGCGGCGAGACCGTAGTCAGAATCATTGGCAAGTCGGATGGCCTCGGCGTCGGTGTCAAACGGCATCACCGCGAGGACGGGACCGAATGTCTCCTCCCGCATGATCGGCATGGCATGGGTAACGTCGGCCAGCACGGTGGGAGCGTAAAAATTCGGACCGAGTTCTGTGAGCCGCGAGCCTCCTGTGAGGACGCGCGCGCCGTGCGCCCGCGCATCCTCGACGTGCGACTCGACGCTGCGCAATTGCCGTTCGTAGATCAGCGGTCCCACGTCAGTGTCGGGATCGATCCCGTTGCCCACGCGCAGCTGCTTGGTTTTTCGCACGCAAGCTTCGAGAAATTTTTCATACAAGCTGCGATGAACGTAACAACGCTCCACCGAAAGACAAGCCTGCCCGCAATTCATGAACGCGCCCCAGACCGCGCCGCTCGAGGCAACGTCCAAATCCGCATCATCAAGCACCAGCATGGGATCTTTTCCGCCGAGTTCGAGCACGACTGGAAGCAATCGCGCCGCCGCAGCCTGAGCAACGCGCTTACCCGTAGCTACGCTTCCGGTGAAGACCAGCTTGTCGATCTCCGCGTTCAACAGCGCGGAGCCAGCGGTTCCGTCGCCGACGATGACCTGAAAAACGTGTTTGGGCACACCAGCTTTATGCAGCAAAGATGCCAGTTGCAACGCGTTCAGGGAGGTGAGTTCGGATGGCTTCAGGACGACCGCATTTCCAGTGACAAGGGCGGAAAGCGATTCGGTCGCAGGAATGGAGAACGGGTAGTTCCACGGCGAAATAATCCCGATTACGCCATACGGCTCGCGCAGAATGCGTCCTGTCTTCGTCTTCATGGCGAGATTGCCGTGCGGAACCGGTTGCTCGCGCAGGAAGTCGAATGCATTCTCGACACAGAAGCGTGTGGCATCCAGGACCACGAGAACTTCCGTGAGCAGTGCTTCTACCTGCGGCTTGCCGGCCTCGCGCGTAATCAGCGCGGCAACTTCCGACTTCGTCGCATGCAGCAGGCGCTGAAACTCGCGCAGGATCGCGACGCGCCGCCGCACTCCGAGTTCGTTCCACACCGGCTGGGCGGCGCGAGCCCGAGCCACGGCAACGTGAACGTCTTGCTCGGTCGCACAGTGGAATTCGCTCAGCAACTCGCCGGTTGCGGGATTCACCGAAACGACTTTCCGGGAAGCGACTTGAAGATCGGTAGCCATGTTGGTAGAGCCTCGCTACATCTCCGATTCGGGTTGTCGCATAAAAACGTTGCAAGCAACGTTTCTTCAGCGCATGATCAATACTCGACACTCACCAGATACAGCCCGCTCGCTGGTGCGGTCGCGCCCGCAGCCGAGCGATTGCGGGCTGCCAAAATGTCGGTTAAGTCGTCGGGTTTAAAGGTGCCTTTTCCGACCAGCACGAATGTTCCCACCAGATTTCTCACCATATGGTGCAGGAACCCGCTGCCTCGGACAGTGTAGACCAGTTCGTCCGCTGACCGCTGCCAAGAGGAAGTGAAGATCCGCCGCGCGTTGGAACGCACATTGGAAATAGTTTCATCCTCGCGCCCTCGTTCTGAATCCACTGCGGCAAAGGACGTGAAGTCGAATTCGCCGATCACAAAACCAGCCGCTTGCTGCATGGCTTCTTCGTCCAGCGGATAGGGATAGTGCCACACGTAGCGCGCCAGAAAAGGAGGGCAGATGGTTTCCCGATAGATACGATAGCAGTAGGTTTTTGCGCGGGCAGACTTGCGGGCGTGAAACTCAAGCGGCGCCTCGACGGCCTCGAGCACGCGGACAGAAGTCGGCAACATATCGTTCAAGGCTTTCACCAGGTTCTGCGCTGGTATGGGCGATTCAGTGGCAAAGGTGGCCACTTGGGCGAGGGCATGCACCCCAGCGTCGGTACGTCCGGAGCCTTGCGGCAAAACCTTTTCGCCGGTCACCCGTCCAATAGCCGAGGCCAGAGTGCCCTGGATTGTGGCGGTATCGGGCTGCACCTGCCATCCGAAGAATTCCGAGCCGTCGTACGCCAGAACGATTTTGATATTACGCATGAGGATTGCCCGGAATCTTCTGTGCGATGCCAATCATCGAAACAGCTTGCAAATCGTTGCAAATTGGTGCAGTCGCTGGGTTCGAGTCTGAAGCAAGAGTATTTCGTCAGCTATACTATTGCATTCCACGTAGCGGTTTACGACGAAACGCAGCGCCTTGCCTGGAAAACACAAAAATGAAACCTCGGCCGGGTGTTTTGCGTAGTAACTCTTGACTTGGGAATGCCTTTGTCGTCATCACGAGCAGCTCATATGCATGGAGAAAAGCGAATGTCTTTGCCTGGTTTGAAGTTTGCCTGCCGGCTGATGGCAGCAATGATAGTGGTCGGCGGGCTGGCCGTTACCGGTTGGGCGCAGGATTCGTCCCAATCTACTCCGCCGGCGTCTTCCGCGGCTTCTCAATCCACGCCGGTGCAGACGCCGCAACCGCAGCAGTTCCATCTGGAAAGTTTTGACAAGCCGGCCGGATACTTTCCAAACCCGATCGCTCCTTATAAGGCGCGGTATTTGCCACGGCCCAATCTGAACAACACGCCGCGAATTGAGCAACTCATGCAAAACGGGAAGATCATGCTGTCCGTCGATGATGCGGTTGCGCTGGCTCTGGAAAATAATCTCGATATCGGGATTGCGCGCTATAACCTGAACATTGCGGATACCGATGTGCTGCGGGCCAAGGCGGGCGCGGCTATTCTGGGCGTATTTGCAGGCACGGTGCAGAACACACCGGGTGGTGGTGTTGGCGGTTTGGGGGTGCAGGCCGGATCGGGTGCCGGCGCGGGCGGCACCACTGCTGGCGCGGGCGGCGCGGGCGCTGGACTCGGCGGGTTGGTCGGGTCTACGCTGGGTCTCGGTCCGCAGATCACCAGCTTTGATCCCATCCTCAACGGCACGCTGCAGTGGGACCACTTCAATCAACTGGCCAGCAGCGTGTTCACTGGTGTTCCAGTTTTGTCGCAGAACACGCAGACGTACAGTTTCGCCTACACGCAGGGCTTCCAATCCGGCACCAACTTGCTCGTGGGCTTTAACAACACGCGCCAGAGTACAAACAGCCCATTCACATCATTGAGCCCGGTCATCAACCCGAATTTCACGTTTCGCTTAACGCAGCATCTGCTGCAGGGTTTCGGCTTCCCAGCCAATAACCGCTTCATCCGCATCGCCAAGAACAACCGGGAAGTTACCGACGTTGCTTTCCGGCTGCAAGTTATCACGACTGTAGATCAGATCGAGAACATGTACTGGGATTTGGTTTTTGCCTACGAAAATGTGAGGGTGCAGCAGGAGTCGCTCGCGTTTGCCCAAAAAACGCTGTCGGATACCCAGAAGCAGGTGCAGATCGGCAGTCTGGCTCCCATCGAAGTGGTTCGCGCGCAGAGCACTGTGGCTGCGGACCAACAGAGTCTGATCCAGGCTCAGAATAACCTTCAGCTGCAGCAACTGCTGATGAAAAATGCGCTTAGCCGCACGCTAGTGGACCCGCGACTGGCCGACGCTGAGGTAATTCCTACGTCGACCATACAACTCTCCGCGCAGGAAGAAGTGACGCCCACACAAGATCTGGTCAACGACGCGTTGGGTCACCGGCCTGAGCTAGCGGAAGCGCGCATTAATTTAGCCAGTCAAGAAATCAGCAACAAAGCGGTTCGTAGCGCCCTGCTGCCCACGCTTGACCTTTTTGCTTACTATGGAGGTTCGGGTTTGGCTGGCGCACAAAATTCAGCGAATCTCTGCGCCAACTTGTCGTCGCTCCAACAAGCCTTTGGTTGCGCCGGACCGCCCATACCAGTCACTAGCCCCAGTTATATTCCACCGGCTCAGCCTGTAAGCTATGGGACCGCGTTGAACCAGTTGGTTGATTCGGCGGCACCCGACAAGGGCTTAGGTTTAACCTTGAACATCCCGATTCGCAACCGCGCTGGTCAGGCCACGCAAATTCGTTCGGAGATGGAATATCGCCAGGCGCAAATGCGTTTGCAGCAGATCGAGAACGAGATTCGCATCGAGGTGCGGAACGCGCAGTTCACGCTGACCCAGAATCGCGCAGCGGTGGCCTCAGCTCAAGCCGCGGTGGCCTTGGGCCGAACTTCGCTGGACGCGGAGCAGAAGAAGTTAAACCTTGGAGCTTCGACGAGCACACTGGTCCTGCAAAACCAGTCGGCATTGGCGACCGCGGAATCAACACTGGTTTCGGCAATGTCGGCTTACGAGAAATCACGCATAGAACTGGACCGCGCCACTGGCCTGCTGCTGGACCACAACGGCATCATCATGGCGGATGCGGAGCGCGGCCAAGTGACTCACATGCCAACGGTGCCCAACGTTGCACCGCGTCAGGATGTGAAGTCAATCATGGAAACTCCTCAACAGCAAGCACCACAACCTCAGAAGTAAATCAAACGATCTCCGTTCAGCGCGCTCCCTCACTGGGCTTCCACCCAGAGGGAGCGCTACGTGAATGCGCTCCCGTCTGCGGCGAACCCGATCTATATAATTCTTTACAATTCATCCCCAAATTTCATTGCGACCGAAGCTACTCTAGAGTGTCCCGGATAATTCGGGTGCATCAAAGCTCAATATTGAGAAGGGCTGCAATACTTACCATCAGGTTCTTTGCAAAAGGAGATGAAGAAATGCTTTTGTTTCGATTGAAATCCGCCAAGCGGGGAATTGTCGCCATAGCCATCGCGAGTGCGTTGTCGATTCAAGGGTGGGCACAGAACGAGCAACCTGCGCCGCCCGCGTTGCCGCAAGCGCCGCAACCCACACCGGCTTCAGCGCCGCAACCGCAGCGGTATACCTCGGTGGATTATGCCAAACCGCGCTCGCAGTTCCCGAACGTCATCGCGCCTTATAAGCCCGGATATGTGCCACCGCCGGACCTGACCAACACTGGCCGCATCCTACAACTGATGCATGACGGCAAAATTATGCTTTCTATGGATGATGCCGTGGCGTTGACGTTGGAAAACAATCTTGATCTTGTGTTGGCGCGTTACAACCTGAACATCGCGGACACGGACGTTCTCCGCGCCGACGCGGGTGCGAATATTCTGGGTGTGAATACTGGTATTGTGCAAAATACACCCGGCGGTGGTGTAGGCGGCCTCAGCGGAGTTGTCGGCTCCGGAACTGGCGGCACTAGTATCGCCGCGGGGGGCGCGGGCACAGGCACGAACGGATTGGTGGGCTCAACTTTGGGCATTGGCGCGCCCATTACCAGTTTTGATCCAGTGCTTAGTGGCACGCTTCAGATGGACCGGAACTTTGTCCAATCAACCAGCGTGTTCAGCCCGGTACCCATCGCCAACACCAACACGGGCACGGCTAATTTCAGCTACCTGCAAGGCTTTCACTGGGGCACGAACCTCGGGGTCGGCTTCAGCAATACGCACACCACTACCAACAATCCGACCAGCACCTACACTCCCAGTCTCGGCTCTGGGCTGCAGTTCAGGCTGACCCAGACCTTGCTTCAAGGCTTCGGATTCGTACCCAACACGCGCTTCATCCGGATCGCCAAGAACAATCGTGAAATCTCAGACGTTGCTTTTCGCCTGCAAGTCATCACGACCGTAGACCAGATCGAAAACCTGTACTGGGATTTGGTGTTCGCTTATGAAAATGTAAGAGTCCAAGAAGAGGCGCTGGCTTTTGCGGAGCGGACGCTTGCCGACACTAAGAAGCAGTTGCAATTCGGAACCGTGCCGCCCATCCAGGTGGTGAGTGCGCAGAGCACCGTATCGACCGATCAGCAGGCTTTGATCCTGGCGCAAACTAATCTTGAGCTGCAGGAATTGCTGATGAAGAATGCGCTCAGCCGTACTCTTGAAGATCCGGCGCTGGCGGGAGCGGACGTGGTTCCGACCTCGACGATGCAACTGCCAGAACAGGAACCAATCGTACCCACGCAGGATCTGGTCAGCGATGCCCTCGGTCATCGGGCCGAGCTGGCTGAGTCGAGGATCGACTTGAGCACCCGCGAGCTCAACATCAAAGCGGTGCGCAATGCGATGCTGCCTACGCTGGATCTGTACGCGTACTACGGCGGCTCGGGGATCGGCGGAGATGTGAATGCCGCCCTGCTCCCACCGGCGTGCACATCATCAGGCAGCGCTTTGCAAAAGTGCTTCACGCCCGCTCAAGCCGCTCCTCCGTTTCGCAACGGCGGGCCGGTTGGCTATGGCTCGACGTTGAGTCAGCTCGTCACCGGCGCCGCGCCCGACAAGGGAGTGGGGGTGACTCTGACGATCCCGATTCGCAACCGCCAGGCGCAAGCGGATCAGGTGCGGTCCGAGTTGGAGTATCGCCAGGCGCAGGTGCGGCTGCAACAGCTCGCGAACCAGGTTCGCATTGAAGTGCGCAACGCCCAGTTCGCGCTGCAGCAGAATCGGGCCAGCGTGCAATCGGCCCAGGCCGCGGTTGATTTTGCTCGCCAGACACTGAACGCAGAACAGCAGAAACTGGCAGTCGGAGTTTCTAACTCGACAGCGGTGTTGCAGGATCAGGCTGCTTTGACGTCAGCCGAGTCCAATCTGGTTTCTGCTAAGGCAGCTTACGAGAAGGCGCGCGTGGAGTTGGACCGCGCTACCGGCCTTTTGCTCGACCACTCCGGAATCGTCATGGCTGATGCTGAACGAGGCGAGGTGACTCATATGCCGAATGTTCCCTATGTCGCGCCACGGCAGGAGGTGCAGCCGGGAGTGCCGCCGCAGGCACAGCCCCCGGGTTATTGATTCGGATTCGGCCCTGCTCATCCGGTATTCACGCAGCGGGGCCGAATGGTTTCTGCTTTCAGTCTTCCTTAGCTCCGATGTATCCTTCCACGCGTGACGCTGTCCATGGTTTTGATCACGCAGAATGAAGAACGCAATCTCCCTCGCACGCTGGAGACTGTGATGCCGCTGGTGCGTGATAGCAAGGCAGAAATCATCGTAGTGGATTCGGGCTCGACCGATCGCACGGTCGAGATCGCGCAATCTTATGGAGCGAAGGTTTTTGTCGAGAAGTGGAAAGGTTTTGCTGCGCAGAAAAATTCGGCAATGGATAAAGCGTCGATGGATTGGGTGTTGCAACTGGACGCAGATGAGGCGCTGGAGCCGGGGCTCGCCGACGAAATAGAGGCTGCGCTGAAAGCTGGCACGGCGATGAGCGGCTTTTGGATTCCGCGCAAGAATTTTTTTCTTGGCCGCTGGATACGGCACGGTGGCTTTTATCCAGATCCTAAATTGCGTCTGATCCGGCGTGGGGCCGGACGATTCGAGGAATACGGGGCGCATCCTACGATGAAGGTCGATGGTCCGACTGGCAGGCTATCCCACGCGCTGCTGCACGACGCCTATCCTACCCTGCGTGGCTACATCGACCACATGAACAGTTATTCCTCGATGGGGGCCGAGGTTGCTGCGGCCAATGGGAACCGCGGCTTCAGCTTTGTCAATATTGTCGTCCGGCCACTGCTGACTTTCGTCTACAACTATTTCGTTCGGCTCGGATTTTTGGACGGACGCGAGGGGCTGCTTCTGCACCTGTATCATTCGGTGTATGTGTCGTGGAAATACGCCAAGGCCTGGGAGTTATCCCACGAAGACGTTGCAAGCAACGTTTCTACAGATTGACTTGTCCTGTAGAGACGTAGCTTGCTACGTCTCCGCCTTGCCGCCCGCTTCAACTGGCCATATCATCTAGAGAGACGGGGTGTTCATGGCTGATAAGAAACCTTCCAAGCCGCAAGTAGCAGAGAGTCCGATCGCGGACGTGTTCGAAGGACGGCATCCTTCCGAGTCAGAGAAGCAGTGGGCTGATAAGACACTGGCGCCGACCCTGGAAAAAACTCTTGAGCGGCCGATCGGCGCGCCCACGGGTACCAATCTTGACGAGAGTGTGCATGCGCGTTTTACGACAATTTCAGGCGTTCCCATCCGCCGCCTGTACACCCAGGCGGACCTGCCCGAGGATTGGAACTACGACCAATATCTCGGCTACCCCGGCCAGCCGCCCTACACGCGCGGCATTCACGCCACTGGATATCGCGGCAAACTTTTTACCATGCGCCAGTTCTCCGGCTTTGCCTCGCCGGAGGAAACCAACCAGCGCTATAAGTATCTTCTCGAGCATGGCGGTGGAGGTCTTTCGGTAGCCTTCGATCTGCCTACGCTGATGGGCTACGACTCCGACCATGCGGCCAGCGAAGGCGAAGTCGGGAAGTGCGGCGTGGCCATCGATTCCCTCGAGGATATGGAAATTCTTTTTGGCGGGATCGATCTCGAGAACACGACGGTTTCGATGACCATCAATTCGCCAGCGTCGGTGCTCTGGGCCATGTACTTGGTAGTTGCCGAGCAACAAGGCGCGGACTGGAAGAAGATTTCCGGGACCATCCAGAACGACATTCTCAAGGAATATATTGCGCAGAAGGAATATATCTATCCCCCAGCGCCGTCGATGCGGTTGGTGATCGACACTTTCGAGTTCGGATCGAAGTTTACGCCGCGTTTCAACACGATTTCGATCAGCGGATACCACATTCGCGAGGCGGGGTCGACCGCGCTGCAGGAGTTGGCGTTCACGCTTTATGACGGCGTGGAATATGTTGAATGGGCGCGGCGGCGCGGTCTTGACGTGGACGAATTCGGTCCGCGGCTGAGCTTCTTTTTCAACGCACACAACGATTTTTTTGAAGAGATTGCGAAATATCGTGCGGCACGCAAGATCTGGTATCAGGTGATGAAAGACCGGTTCGGAGCGAAGAACCAGCGTACCTGGTTGATGCGCTTCCACACGCAAACCGCGGGTGTTTCGTTGACCGCGCAGCAACCCATGAACAACATCGCACGCGCGGCGATTCAAGCAATGGCGGCAGTTCTGGGCGGAACGCAGTCGCTGCACGTCGACGGTTACGATGAGGCGCTGGCATTACCCACCGAAGAAGCTGCGAGGATCGCATTGCGAACGCAGCAAATCATCGGCTACGAGTCTGGGGTTGTGCAAACAGTTGACCCTCTGGGCGGGTCTTACTTTCTGGAGAACCTGACCTTGCAAATGGAAAAAGGCGCGTTCGACTACTTTGGCAAGCTCGATGCCATGGGCGGTATGGTCAAGGCCATCGAGCGGGGATATCCGCAGAAAGAAGTTGCGGAAGCTTCCTACCAATTTCAGCGGGCGGCGGAGGCCAAAGAAAAAGTAATTGTCGGGGCGAATGAGTTCGTGATCGAAGAAGAGTCGCCGCACATTCTGTACATCGACGAAAGCGTGGCCGTTCATCAGAGCACGAAGCTGAAAGCTCTGCGGGCACGGCGATCGAATGAGGACGTCCGACGTGGTCTGGATGCGCTAAAGAAAGCCGCCGCCCAGGAACCGCGTGCTGAGTCGAACGGTTCTGTTTCATCCGCGAACACCATGCCTTACATTGTGGATGCGGTGCGGGCGTATGCCACCGTCGGCGAGATTTGTGATGCATTGCGCGAAGTGTACGGAACGTATACCGAGGCGAGCTTCACATAGCGCAGGAAGGATCTCGCCCTTGGGCCAAGCCAAGCGGTCCAGGACCGTTCCCACACCAGACTCAACTGCAAACGGAACGCGGGTGTAGGCGCCCGTGCCACTCGGATCTGCTAACCTCTTGAGTCTGACTTTCGTCAAATGTTCGTATGCAGAAAGCCATCAACCATCTAAAGCAGTCTGATCCGGTCATGCGGGGCATCATTGAACGCGTCGGGCCCTGCCGCATGGAATTTGGCGAGCCGGTGTTCCACAGCCTGGCCGAAGCGATCATCTATCAGCAGTTGAATGGGAAAGCTGCGGTAACGATTTTCAAGCGATTGACAGCGGTGGCTGGTGATCCCCTGGCTCCGGAAGGAATTGTTAAACTCACCGATGAGCAAATGCGGTCGGTCGGGCTCTCGAAACAGAAATCTTCTTATCTGCGCGACATGGCGGAGCGCGCCATTCGTGGCGAACTGAACTTCACGCGCCTGCCGGAGATGACCGACGACGAGGTCATCCAACATCTCACGCAAGTCAAAGGTGTCGGGGTTTGGACGGCACACATGTTTCTGATGTTTACGCTGAAGCGGCCAAACGTCCTGCCCACGGGTGATTTCGGGGTTCAGATGGCGATTAAGAAACATTACAACAAGCGCAAGCCGCCCAAGCCCCCGCAGATGGAAAAGATCGCGAAGGCTTGGGAACCGTATCGCAGCATCGCCTGCTGGTATTTGTGGCGAAGTTTGGACATTAAGACTGTTTGACCACAGCGGTACAATGAGGCACGGAGCCGCATTGCAGAGGACGCTACGAACCGTGCTTCAGAAGGCCATTTTCATTGGGATTGCCGTCACTATCGCTAGCGCTGTTTTCTCCTTCGCCTTGCCAAGTGTCCCCAATTACATTTTCCTGCCCGGGATGATGGTTGTTTACGTCCTGAGCGGTAGTGTACATGGCTTTAGCAGCGGCGTTTACTTGCCGAGCCTTCCCGTTCGGTACGCTCTTGGTGGAATCGTGATTGTTTTCATTTATTCGGTGCTGGCATTTGCGGCTCTGAGGTATTGGCTTCAGGGGCGCAAAAAACGTTCACTGTGATCACCCCGCCTCTCTGTGGTTAAATGGAAGCGATGGGAGACTCCAAAATCCGTGTCCTGGTCGCGAAGCCTGGGCTGGACGGGCACGACCGTGGCGCCAAGGTGATCGCCCGCGCGCTGCGCGATGCCGGGATGGAAGTCATCTATACCGGCCTGCGTCAGACGCCGGAAATGATCGTGAGCGCGGCGGTCCAGGAGGACGTGAACGTGATCGGGCTGTCCATTCTATCGGGCGCACACAACGCGATCGTCCCACGCGTGATGGATCTGCTTAAGCAAAACAGGATGGACGATGTGATCGTAGTCGTCGGCGGCATCATTCCCGATCAGGACGTTGCCCATCTGAAAGAAATTGGCGTGGCCGCTATTTTCCAGCCGGGCACTGCCATGGACGCCATTGTGCAATTCATCCGCGCCAACATTAAGCCGCGCACAGTGCCGACGGCCGGCTGATGACTGAGATCAGCACTTCCCGTTTGCGCGACATTCTCGCCCGCACCATCGGACCTACTCCCTGGTATTGGAAGAGTTTTCCTCGAGTGAGTTCGGCCTCCGGTCAGCGCTTCGCGTGGACCCATCACGGCAGCGAGGGTCCGTTGGGCTACGTCGTCTCGCTCGGTCTGGTGCAGGAGCCGGACAGACCGCGTCTGGCTCTGAATACGTATTGCCGACCGTTCTTCGTTCCGCCTTCGCACCTGGGCATCTGGTGCCCGGAGGGACGGAGCATTCGTCTGGCGTGCTTCGATCCTGATCAGCTCAAGGCTTTCGATCTCACCGAAATTGCTGGATGGTTCAAGCAGTCCGCAGAGCGAATTTATGCAGCGACGGCCCCAGTTGCGGACTTCGAGGTCCGACTTGGACTCGAGCCGGGCATGCACAAGATTGACTTCCCGATTGAATTGCAGGCGGTTGATGAGCTGATTGTCCCCACGAGCTATCCTGCGAAAGAAAACGATGATCCGGCATTCGCGTTGTACATTTTCTATTTGCAAGCGGGACTGGTCGAGGTGTTGCCGCAGAAGTGGTTCACCTCGAGCCAGTATGAGGTTGGAAAGCAATGGATTACCCGCGCCGCTCGCGATCCTGAGTCGCATCGCATCTTCGGTGAGTGCTTCGGCGCAGGAAGCTTTCTGCTGGAAGAAGACGGCTGCCGGCTGGATCAGTGGATAGAAAAAGGCACTTAGCATTGGGCATTTGGCAGTTAGCCCTGCAGGGCCCTGGGGCAAGCGCTGACGAACTACCAAATGCTAAGTGCTAACGGTTGGTTTCTTTCATCTCGAGAATCATGACGGCGTCCGCGTTTTGCGTTTGCAGTCCGAGGACGGAACGAATCGTTTGACGCAGGCTTGCGTGTTGGCGTTGACGGACACTCTTCACGACCTGGCGCGCAAACCCGAGCCGTTGATCATCACGGGAAATCGGGGATTCTTCTCTGCTGGCGCTGATCTGAGAGAGATTGCGGCTTTGACCGGACCTCAGGCTTACGAGTTCTCCCGAATCGGCCAGACGCTGATGAACGCGGTGGAACAATTTCCCGCGCCCGTGTACGCGGCGATCTCCGGGTACTGCATGGGCGGTGGACTCGACCTTGTGCTCGCTTGTCACAGACGAATCGCTTCGCCGGGAGCGATTCTCGGACATCGCGGTGCAGCGCTGGGGCTGATCACCGGTTGGGGTGGAACGCAGCGGTTGCCGCGCCTGGTGGGGAAAGCAAAGGCGCTGGAGATGTTTGTGGCTGCTGAGAAGATCCATACTCAGAATGCGTTGTGCTATGGGCTCGTCGACGCCGTCGCCGACGAACCCGTGGCCGAGGCCGCCCGACAGATCCACGTGCAGAATACATGCTAAAAAGCGGGCCTGCGTTTGCGTGGCGCGGCTCCGCTGTTATACCGTAAGTGGTTCCCTTCTGTTCTCTTCATGGCCGATCGAAACGAATTCAGTACGCCCTCGAGCTCCAGTGTCCTCGAAAGTCACGTGGATGCCACTTCCCCGCGCTTTGAGGCGAACATGCGTTTTCTGGCTGACATGGTTTCCCAGGTGCGCAACGAAGAGGAAAAGATCCGGGAAGGCGGCGGATCGAAAGCAATCGAGAGCCAACACAGCAAGGGCCGCCTGATTGCGCGAGAGCGCATCAACCTGCTGGTCGACCCCGGCTCTTTTTTTGAAATTGGCTCTTTCGCTGCGCATGACATGTATGAAGAGTGGGGTGGGGCACCCGCGGCAGGGGTGATCACTGGGCTGGGGAGGATTCACACCAGGCTGGTGATGATTATCGCGAATGATGCAACGGTAAAAGCCGGCGCATTTTTCCCCATGACTTCCAAGAAGGTCATCCGCGCGCAGAACATCGCCATTGAAAACCGCATCCCGACCATGTATTTGGTCGACTCCGCGGGTGTTTTTCTTCCGCTGCAAGAGGACGTTTTTCCTGACACCGATGATTTCGGACGCGTCTTCCGCAACAACGCAGTGATGTCGGCGATGGGCATTCCGCAAATAGCGGCCATCATGGGCATGTGTGTGGCCGGCGGCGGATATCTTCCTGTGATGTGCGATCACGTATTGATGACGGACGGCAGTGGACTGTTTCTCGCAGGTCCAGCTCTGGTGCAGGCTGCGATTGGACAGAAAGTTTCCGCTGAGGAGTTGGGCGGAGCGGCTATGCACTCGGCCATCAGCGGCACGGTGGACTTCCGCGAGCCGAATGACGAAGCCTGCCTGGCCCGGATTCGAGCGATCGTAGAGAAGTGGGGCTACCGGAGGCAATCTCCCTGGGACCGCAAGAAACCCGAAGACCCGGCACTGGCAGCGGAAGAAATCTACGGGATCTACGATTCTTCTCCGGGACGCCCATACGATATGAAGGAAATTGTTGCGCGCATCGTAGACGGCAGCCGCTTCGACGAATAACAGACG